>WNFK01077838.1_pt2 | contig 26094 bp, 21 predicted proteins | sample 5400281 | NCBI WGS metagenome assembly WNFK01 (sample SAMN13153350, study PRJNA577476) | soil metagenome | isolation source: 20 cm soil on Douglas fir-dominated hillslope | place: USA:California | collected 2013-09-17
TCAATCCGCAATCGGTGTGATTGATGACCATGATCTCCTCGGTGCCGAGCAAATAATGCGAGACAACCAGGGAGCGCAGGGTGTCTTCCGTGACGATGCCGCCGGCATTGCGGATGATGTGCGCATCTCCCGTTTTCAGGCCCAGGGTGCGAATGGAAAGCCGGGTATCCATACAGGTCAGGACGGCGAGCTTGCGCTCGGGGCGCGGGGTCAGTTTGCGCAATTCATGGGTGCGCGAGTAAATTTCGTTGGCAGCGAGGACCTCGTCAATGACGCTCATGGCCAAAACAGTCTAGCAAAACCGAAGAGAGTGAGTAGCGAGCGGATCTGGGAGATGTTGGGACGCGGCGCGAGTGAGCGTGCGAGGAAAGAGCGAGCACGACATGCCGTACCGCCATACGAAGAATTACAATTGAGATTCGATGGCTTTGGTGAATTCTTCGTAGCTGATCAGACCCTGAACTTTTTTCACGATTTTCCCGTCGCGGGAGATGAGGAAGCTGGTGGGATAGCCGAGAAGGCCGCCGAACTTGTCGGCGACTTCGTCGTTGCCGATGACCATGGGATAGTTCATGGGGAGTTTCTGGCCGTTGACGTTGAAGCGTTCCTTGGCGATGAAGGGAGCGACGGCGCTCTTGCCGTCTTCGTCCATAGAGATGCCCAGAACGGTGAAGCCTTTCGCTTCGTACTTCTGCTGCATTTCGATGAGCCAAGGAATTTCGATGTAGCAGGGCTCGCACCAGGTGGCCCAGAAATTGACCAATACGACTTTGCCCTTGTACTGGCTAAGTGTGGCGTCCTTGCCGTCCAGATCCTTGAAGGTAACATCGGGAGCGGGCTGGCCGAGGGTTTTGGCGTCGGCCGGCGCCGTGTTCCTCGCCGGGCCTGTGGATTTCACGCGCGTGGCCCTGTCGGCATAGACGGTGGCGCCGATGAGAACGACCACGGTGGAGATGATTAAGATGACTTTTTTCATTGTTGTTTCCGCGAATTGGTCAGACGCACTCCTCTAGAGTGAAAATCGATTCAAGAAAGTCAGTTTAGCCGAGAGCCAGCTCAGCTTGTTGACGAAGACCAATCCCCCGACGAACAAAAGCAAAGCGCCGCTGAAAAGCTCGACCGCATGGAGATACTTTCGAAAGTTCTTGTAGAAAACCATGAATTGGCTAATGCCGAGCGCGGTAAGCAGGAAGGGAATGGCCAGGCCGGCGGAGTAAACGGCGAGGAGCAACACGCCGCGGGCGATGGTGTCGCTGGCGGCGGCGAGAGCGAGAACGGTGGCGAGGATCGGGCCGATGCAGGGCGTCCAACCGAAGGCGAACGCGAAACCGAGGAAGAAGCCGCTCCAGATGCCGGGTTGCGTGGCACTGCTGCGGAGGTGGACGTCGCGATTGAGCCAGCGGGCCATCGAAGGGCCGAAAAAGCCGACGAGCGAGAGCGAGAAAAAATGAGAAGCGCCCAGGCCGGCAAAGAGCGGGGCATGGCGAAGGTAGGAGGCGACGCCGAGAGCGACGAGAATGACACCGAGGATGATTCCGGCGCGAAGATTGAGTTTGATGAGCGCGCCGATGAGGTGAAGGCCGAATAGCAGGATCAAGGCGCCGGCGACAGGGGCGAGGAGGGCACGGTTCTGGCGCAGGAAGGACCCGACGGCGCTGGCGGACGCGCCGAAAGATATAAAGACAACGGAAAAGCCGGCAACGAACGCGAGAGCGGAAGCGAACAAACCGGAGCTGGGAACCTCGCCCTTGCGGAGTTGCTCCATGCCAATGCCGGACAGCATGGAGATGTAGCCGGGAACGAGCGGCAGCACACAGGGAGAAAGAAACGAAACGAGCCCGGCGAGAAAAGCTCCTAATAGAGAAACATCGTTCATCCGAATTCAATCCTTGGTTGCGACCTGGAAGCGCGACGAGACAGCGCGCCCCACCAGACCTCAAAACCGTTCCTCTTATTCTCCCACAAATCTCTTTCGTGCTTGTACTTACGTCGAAATCACTTCCGGCCGGGCCGGAATTTACGACCAGCGAACCTCATCGGTTCGCTGAAGGATCACATCGCGAAGGATGGGTATGCGAGCGGCAAACACGAAGTCGTTTTATTAGACGCGGCAAAGGATGCAAAGGACACGAGGAAGTGAAAGGGCGACAGATGAAGGATTTGGCTGGCGCGGGGCGGCGGCGACGCTTTCGAAGAGCGCTCTAAGGCATTGATAGGAAATAAGTTACGTGCGAGCGAATTGGCAGAGAAGTTGCCACAGCCGCAGTGAGCGCCCGGGAGGCGCGCGGCAGGTGAGTATGCGATGGACGCCGAACAAAGTGACGTTGCTGCGAGTGGTGGTGGGGTTCGCGGCGGTGTGTCTGTTCGGGCGCGGGGCGTGGGCGAACCTTACGGCGGTGGGGCTGACCGTGGCGGCGATCGCGCTTGATGCGTTAGACGGGCATCTCGCTCGAAAGAAAAAAATGGCGACGCCGGTGGGCGCGCAACTGGACATCCTGGGCGACCGGATGATCGAGAACGTGTACTTCACCTATTTCGCGGTGGTGGGCATGGTGTCGCTGTGGCTGCCGGTTTTGTTTTTTGCGCGCGGGGCGGCGACGGATTTCTTGCGCGGGCTGGCGATGAAGGCGGGACATTCCGGTTGGGGCGCGAATGCGATGCTGCGGACCTGGTGGGGACAGGCGCTGGTGGCGTCGCGCTGGAGCCGAGGGATGTATGCGGCTATGAAGTGTCTGTGCTTCTGCTATTTGGGCTTGGAGCTGGCGCTGATGCGCGGGCCGGTGGCGCTGGTGGGGGAGTTGGCGGCGGATGTACACGCCATGATTCGTGTGGGAGCGCAGGTGTTGACGTGGATGACGGCAGCGTTCTGCCTGCTGCGTGGGTTGCCGGTGCTCGTGGAAGGGTGGAAGTACATTGCAGGAAATGTGGGGCCAGCGCGCGGAGCGAAGAGCGCGCCCCATAATCGCATCCGGGATGCAAAAGCCGCAGCGCAGGAGGCGATGTGAAGGGGCGGATGGACGCAAAGGAAACAGAGGAAGTGAAGGAGAAGAGCGGAAGAGTAGCGGCGTTTTTTGATTTGGATGGAACGCTCACGGCACTGCCGTCGTTGGAAAAGAAATTCTTTCGGATGTTGAGATACCGGAGAGCGATCCGGGCCAAGAACTATTTTTCATGGTTAAGGGAAGCGACGCGGCTGATGCCGCGCGGGATCAGCGCGATCCTGCAGGCGAACAAAATGTATCTGCGCGGCGTGCAAGTTTTTGACGAGCGTGGCGAGGGAGACGGAGATGTCTCCTGTTGGCACAAAGACGGCCTCCAGGCCGAGGGACAGGCATCGGCTCCTCCGCGGCGCAATCCACGACTGCCTGTCCCCCCTTTTTTTGCGCAAGCGATCGAGAGAGTGGCATGGCACGCGAAGCAGGGGCACGAGATTGTGATGATAAGCGGGACGCTGGAGCCGTTGGCGCGGGGAGCCGCGCGCGCCATGGAAACCGAACTTGCCGTGCGCGGAATCACGCTGACAATTCGTGTGTTCGCGACGCGGCTGGAAGCAATGGACGGCAGGTGGACGGGACGGGTTTTGGGCGAGGCGATGTTTGGGGAAGCGAAAGCGCGCGCGGCGAAGCGATTGGCTGAGGAGATGCGGCTCGACCTGGGGCGATGCTACGCCTATGGCGACAGCTTGAATGATCGGTGGTTGATGGCGGCGGTTGGCCGGCCTGCGGCAGTAAATTCGTCGAAAGACCTCGCGGACATGGCGCGGACGCGTGGGTGGCCGGTGCTGAATTGGGAGAGAAAAGAAAGCCCAACGCAGAGACGCAGAGGGCACGGAGAAGTCGCAGAGAGGAAAGAGCAGCTCAGAGTGATTGCATAGCGCTGCGCTCTTAGTGTGCGGAGCGCAGTGAGTTGCCCAGTGGAACTGGTGAGACCGGAGAACCCTGAATGAATGACGTGCAGAGACAGAACCATCGAGGTGATGAAACACCGGTCGCTTGGAGCGCGGGAGTGCTTGCCGCGAGAAGTAAGGTGCGCGCGACCGGCTTCGAAGTGGAAGGACGAGGAATCGCGCGGTGGATCACTCGGGAAGCAGCGATAGCGTGGGCGGCGTGCGGAGCATTCGAATGGGTGGCGCTGGGATACTTGGCGGCATCGAGTGCGCTGATCGCGGTGTTTGCGGAAAATCTTGCGCATCCAGTGAAGTTGATCGGCCTGCAGGCGTTGGTTGCGGCGATGATTCTGGTTTTGTGCCGCGTAGAAGCGCGAGTTGCGGAGCGGACGGATTGGGGACGCGACACGTTTTCAGTGAAGTTCTGGCATTTTTGGCGGCACTGGTATCCGCACCTGTTTTTTCTGTTTTGTTTTGAGGAACTGGGAAAGCTCGTGCATCTGGTGACGCCCGGCTGGCAGGACGCGAAGCTGATCGCCGCCGACTACTGGCTGGCCGGCGTGCATCCGACGGTGTGGCTGGAACAGTTTGCAACGCCGGCGCGGAACGATTTCATGCAGTTCGCGTATCTCACTTACTTTACGTATCTGCTGGTGCTGGGCGGAGTCTTGTACTACCGGAGGGACTGGCGCGGGTACTGGTCGGTGATGACGTATTCGGCCGTGGGGTACGCGATCGGGTATCTGATCGCGATTTTTTTCCCAATTGAGAGCCCTTGGTTTTCGATGGTTGGGGCGTGGCACGGATCGTTGCAGGGCGGGCCCATCACGGCAACGATCAATTTTATCGAGCACTTTGGACGCGTGCGGGGCGCGGCGTTTCCTTCAGAGCATGTGGCGGGGTCGGTCGCGGCGTTGTGGGGAGCATGGCGCCACCGGCGGTGGCTGTTCTGGGCAATGTTGCCGCTGGTGACGTGCATGTGCGTGTCAACAATCTGGGGGCGGTACCACTACGTGGTGGACGTTTTCGGTGGAATAGTGACGGGAATGCTCGGCTACGTCATCGGCAGTTGGATGATGAAGACGCGAGGTGCAGTGGCGACCGAAGCGCAGTAAAACTTCCAACACAATTCCGCCCGCGAAATTCAATCGCGCAGTGGTGGCCGGAGGTTCCGCGGGCGAGAACGCTCGAAAATCTTGGCGATGCGGAGCAAGATGGGCTCGCTCGACACACCGGCCATGATTTGCAAACCGATGGGCAATCCCGAACGGGTAAAGCCACAGGGAACCGAAACGGCAGGCACACCGGCCAGATTTGCCGGACGGTTGTGGCGCAGCAGCAAAGCGCGAGTTGGATACTCGTGGTCGAGGGAAAGACGATGGCGTCTACATCCGCTTCCGCGAGCGCCAAATGCAGCTGTTGAAAGAATTGTTTCTGAATCTCCAGCGCTCGCAAGTAGTCAACCGCCGGCACCTTGCAGCCCATCTCCAGCCTCGAACGCACGTCGCCGCCGTACTCCGCGGCCCGGGCAGGAAAATATCCCTGTTGCTGATGGTAAAGCGCCGCTTCCGTCCAGGCGATATGATTTCCGGCGTCTTCGGTTTCATCGAGTAGCGGGATGGAAATGTCTTTCGAGGTCATGGGCGCGCGGCAAAGATCGAGCAGCGCAGAGTCGAAGCCGTTCCGGACTTCCGAGGAAAGAGCATCGAAGAACAATTGACGAGGAATTCCCAGGCAAAACTTTCCCCGTCCAGCCCGTAGAGCCGAAGGACTGGCCAGGTTTGGCTCGCGTCCCACGCGGGAGTATAAAACTCCCGTTAGAGCGGCGACATCACCGACGGTTCGAGCCAGCGGGCCAGCGCAATCGAAAGCGGGAGAAAGTGGAGTGATTCCTTCGCAAGAGATGCGGCCCCAGCTTGGCTTCAGACCGGCGACGCCGCAGAGGGATGAGGGGATGCGGATGGAGCCGCCGGTGTCCGTTCCAATGCTGCCGTAGCAAAGGCCGGCGGCGACGGCCGCGGCAGATCCTCCACTCGAGCCACCGGGAATGCGCGCGGGGTCCCAGGGATTTCGGACCGGGCCGAAATGGGGATTGTTGGACGTCACGCCGTAGGCGAACTCGTGCATGTTGGTCTTGCCGAGGAGAACGGCACCTGCTTCTTTCAGCATGACGACGACTTGAGCGTCGTGCTGTGGAATGAAATCTTTCAGGATTTTTGAGCCGGCGGTCGTTCGAATGTCTTTGGTGTAGATGTTGTCTTTCAGCGAGATGGGGATGCCGTGGAGCGGGCCGCGATCACCATGGCCTTTGCGGCCGCGGGGCGCGAGAAGTTCCAGTTCTGCTTTTTTGGCTTGGGCGAGGGCGAGTTCAGCGGTGATGGTGATGTATGCGTTGAGTTTGGGATTGAGCCGCTCAATGCGTGCGAGCATGAGCTTGGTGAGCTCGACGGGAGAAAGTTTGCGTTTGCGGAAGAGTTTTCCGATTTCTTCGATGGATGCGAAGGCCAGGTCGGTATCGTTCATGGGTGTCACATTAAATCACAAGCGAAGACGCCCAGGCTAAAGGCCGGCATTTATACAAGCCCTTGGCTAGAAGATTTTTTCCCGATGGCGGAGATTCCCGAAATTGCCGATGTTCGCGATGATGAACGCGAGGCGGAACTGGTTCTCCGCGCGTACTTGGCCGAGGTTAATGCGGCGATACTCGACGGCGAGGCCACAGCAGCCGCCGTTGTAACTGACCTGAACGAGCTGGTTCTGCAGCGTCTTGTTCTCGAAATCGTAGCCGACACCGGCGATGACATTAAACCCCTTGCGCGTTTCGTTTCCGTAGCCAACCAGCCCGCGAATCTGGTTCGAAGCCGGCTGCTCGAAGTTAAGCAGCGGCGGAGGAGGCTGGAGAGGAGGTTCGCTGAACGCCGGATTGGCATTCAGGCGGAAGTAGGCAACAGTGGCGAAGAATTCGCGATAGGGTTTTACTTTCAGGAGCGTGCCGATGGTGACGAGCCTCTGAGCTTGGGAATCGTACTGAAGAATCTGCTCCACATCGTAGAGGCCGCCGGGAGTGATCTTGAAGTCGCTCACGATCGGAGACCAATTGCGTGGACCGAAAGCGAAAGCGAAGGGCGAGATTGAATCGAGCGCCTGGAACACGTTGCGCTGGCCGTTGACGATGGCGCCGCCAAAGGTGGCATCAAAATAGTGCTTCTGGACGATGCGCCAGGAAATAAGCTCCTGCGGCTGGTCGTCACCGTCCTTCCGGAAGAGGCGCTGCGTAAAGCCATATTCGACTTCGCTGGTGTCGGTAAGTGTGGCATCGGAATCGAAACGAATAAAATTTGCGAAGTGATTTACGCCCGTGACGAAGCGGTGGGTGAGCGCCGGTTCGATGGTGTGCTTGTACCGGCGAGGCGTCTTGTCGGTCTTCGAGGCTGTGCGGTCGAAGAATCGTTCGAGCGCAGGCGGGGGAATTGTAGGAATCGCCATAGCGGGTGGTGCGGAAAGCGACGGAAGTGGTCACCCCGAGCCACTGACCGAAGTGCAGCGGAACGGTAACGCGCGGCGCCAATTCGTAGCGATCGACGAAATTGGAAGTTTGAATATTTTGATCGCGGCGGTACACCACCCCGGTAAATGCGTCGAAGCTGAAATAGACGGGGGCGCTGCGCCAGGGAGCTTGCTCGACGGAGCCAAGGCGCGCTTCCGGCAAGTTGCGAAGAGTCACGCTGGTGGCGGGAACCGCGGGTGTGGTCGGCGTTGCGGCGATCGGCAGGGTGAGAAAACTCTTGTCGTTGAGGCCTGCAAAATTCAGGCTGAAGCCGCGGAAATTGTTCGAGAGGAAGACGGCGCTGCGCAGTTCGGAGTTGATGGCTTCGCCGAAAGAGTCGGAGAAGGCGAGACGGAAGGTAAGCGAGGAGAGATGGTTGTAGTCCGTTACGAAGCGCCAGCCGCCGGGGAGTAGGGACTGAACTTCAAGGCGCTGCTGCTCGCCACCCTGGCGAGTGCGTGTGCCGTCAGGGTTGCGGAGGCCGCGGTCGTCGACACCAAAATAGGTGTACTCGGCCGAAGTGTTTTCGAACGGCTTGGCGCGCAATGATCCGCGTTCGAGAAGGCCGCGGCGGCTCATAAATTGGGTGCCGAGTGTCGCGTCCATCCACGGAGTGGGGGCCAGGTAAAAGGCATCACCGAGAATAAAACCCTTGCGCGAGCTCTGCCCGACGTCGGGAATGAGGAAACCGGTTGCGCGGATTTTGCGGCCCGCGGGGGCGGTGGCGTAGGGGAGCCAGATGAGCGGGACGCGGAAAAGACGGAAGTTGGCGTTGATCAGCGCGACGGTTTTATTGAGACGGATCCGCGCGTTGGGCGCGTAGAACTGCCACTTGGGGTGTTCGGGGTCGCAGATGGTGATCCAGCCGCGGTGGATGAGGTAGACCTCTCCAGGGAAGCGTTCGACGTCGCGCGCTTCGAAGTAAAGCGGATTCTCAGAAATCAAGATTGTTGGATTGGGCCGCCGCTCGATCTTGACGTTGCCGCGAACGTTGTGAAACAGGCCGTGTCCGGTGCTGACGTTGTAATGAGCTTCACCGGCTTCGAGGTGCTCGTTGCCGTAATCGAGCTGAACGTGGCCGGTAGCGGTGGCTTCGTAGGTCTTGCTGTTGTATTCGACGTGGTCGGCGCGAAGCCGGGTGTCCGCGTATTGAATGTCCACCTCGCCTTCGGCCGTGGTGATGTCGCCTTTGCGGCTCTGCGTTTTCGCTTCTAGATTTGCGACTCCGCCTTTGCCGGAAGGAAAGCGCGTTTGTTGGGCGAAGGCGATGCATGGCGACAGGACCGCGAGCGCGAGGAACAGCGCAGCCAGAAGGAGAAAATGGCGTAGCCCGGAAAGAACCCGTGCACGGGGATGGCGGTTCACGCGGAGCATGCAGTCAATGAAATCAGTCGGATAGCCTAGCATGTGGTCAAAGGGATTTGAAGGCAAGGGCAGGCCATGAGTTGCATGCGCAGACAAAGCGGGATGAGCGGAATTGCGGGGGAGTGAAACGAAGCGGCAGCGCCGCGCGTCTGTATTCCCAACGAGTTGGTGTGCCTTTCAAAACATTTTGATGCGTTATCCGGCCCAGCCGGAGTAAGATGCCGGGCCTTGTACACAGGGGGATGGAAATGAAGCATGCGTGGAATGCTCTGCGGACGATGCTGGCTTGTGCGGCGATTCTTGGCGTGTTGTCGATAAGCGCTCCGGCGGCGCCCGGCGACCAGCCGAATCCCAACGATAAGTTCAAGAATCTGGAATTCCGGGAGATTGGTCCCGCGACGATGGGCGGGCGCATCGATGATTTCGCAGTCGTGGAGAGCAATCCGAACATCGTGTACGTGGGCACGGCTTCGGGAGGCGTTTGGAAAACAACCAACAACGGCACGACGTGGGAGCCGGTGTTCGATAAGGAGAGCGTGTCGACGATTGGCGACATCGCGATTGCGCCGTCGGACCCGTCGGTGCTGTGGGTCGGAACGGGGGAGCCGAACAACCGGCAAAGCTCCTCCTGGGGAGATGGGGCATACAAGTCGCTCGACGGCGGGAAAACCTGGAAGAAGATGGGGCTGGAGGCGACGCGGCACATCGGGCGAATCGTGATTCATCCGAAGAATCCGGATGTGGTGTACGTGGCGGCACTGGGACATTTGTGGGGCGCGAATCCGGAGCGCGGAGTATATAAGACGGCCGACGGCGGGAAGACCTGGTCACAAGTCCTGAAGCTCAACGACGACACCGGTGTGAGCGACATCGCCATGGACTCGGAGAGTCCGGACACTCTATATGCGGCGGCGTATGAGCGGCGGCGGACGACCTATGGATTTAACGGCGGCGGACCGCATAGCGCGATCTATAAGACGACGGATGGCGGCGCAAACTGGAAAAAATTGACGAAAGGGCTGCCGTACGAGAACGGCGGAGAGACCGGCCGCATCGGACTGGATATTTACCGTAGGGACCCGAACATCGTCTATGCGCTGGTACAGCATGAAAAGGGCGGAATCTATCGCAGCGAGGACAAAGGGGAGACGTGGAAAAAGGTGAGCGATACGAATCCGCGGCCGTCGTACTACAGCCAGGTGCGGATCGATCCGAACAATGACCTGCGCATCTGGGCGCTGGGCGCGCCAATGTTTTACTCCGAGGATGGAGGCAAAACTTTTGCGACGCAGCGCGTCCGGAGCATCCACGGAGACTACCATGCGATGTGGATCGATCCGGCGGATTCGAATCACATGCTTGCGGGATCGGATGGCGGGATTCACTGGAGCTATGACGCCGGGAAGACCTGGGACTTCGTCAACACCATCGCGATCGGACAGTTCTACGAAGTAGGGCTCGACAACGAGAAGCCCTACCGCATCTGCGGCGGCTTGCAGGACAACGGCAGTTGGTGCGGGCCGAGCCAGACGCTGACGCGCGACGGCATCGTGAATGAAGACTGGCAAGTGATTCACGGCGGCGACGGCTTTTATGCGGCAATCGACAACGTGGAGCCCTGGATCGTTTACACCGAGTCGCAGGACGGGTATATCGATCGCAGAGATTTGCGCACCGGTCAGCAGCGCTCGATCAAGCCGGAAGCGAAAGCGGGAGAGCCGCACTACCGGTTCCAGTGGAATTCGCCGGTGGCGGTTTCTGCTCACAACCACACGACGATTTATTACGGCGGAAACTATTTGTTCAAGTCCACGGACCGCGGTGAGAACTGGACGAGGCTGGGCGGAGAACTGACGACAGGCGTGGACCGCAACAAACTGCAGATTTTCGGGAAGACGCCGGACAAGAACACCCTGTCGCGGCACGACGGCGTGCAGGAATATCCGACAATCACAACGCTGAGTGAATCGCAGCTGACGCCAAATGTGCTGTGGGCGGGGACCGATGACGGCAACGTGCAAGTGACGCGCGACGGCGGGAAGACGTGGAAGAACGTGGCGCCAAAGGTGCCGGGAGTGCCAAAGGGAACTTACGTGAGCCGCGTGGTGGCATCGAAGACCGGTGAAGGCGCGGCACTGCTGGCGTTCGATGGGCATCGCGGCGACGATAACAGCGTCTACAAGCGTGCACGTGGTGCGCGAGCATCCGCGGAGCACGAACCTCTTGTTCGCGGGCACGGAGTTCGGGCTATGGGTATCGTGGGATCGCGGAGGAAACTGGACCGCGCTGAAGAGCAATTTCCCGACGGTGCCGGTGGACGATATCGAAATCCAGGCGCGCGAAAACGACCTGGTGCTGGCGACACACGGGCGATCGATCTGGATATTCGACGATCTGACGCCGATCGAAAAGATGGATGCGAGTGTGGCGGGATCACCGCTAACATTCTTCCCGCTGCGGACGGCCACGACCTGGCACCTGCGCAATCGCCGTTGGAGCGCTGGTCAGAAAGTGTTCACGGCAAAGAATCCGCCGTACGGCGCGATCTTGAGCTATTACCTGAAGGAAGCTGAGCCACGGGAAGCGCCGAAGAAAGACAAGGAGGACAAGGACAAGAAAGAGGCGGCCGAAGAGAAGCCGAAGACCGAGGCCAAGGGCGACGCAGCGGCAAAGAAGGAAGGCAAAGTAAAAATCACCGTGATCGACAAAGACGGGAAAGTGCTTCGGGAGTCGGACGGGCCCGGCGCTGCGGGCGTGAACCGCACAAACTGGGATCTGCGCTCGGATGCGCCGGCGGAGCCGACACCCCAACAACTCGAAGCGATCGCGGCGGGATATGGGTTGGGGCCGCGCGGGCCGCTTGTCGAGCCGGGCGAATACACCATCAAGATTAAGGCGGGAGACAAGGAAGCATCGCAAAAAGTCATCGTCGAAGAGGATACGCGCATCGTGATTTCGGCCGCGGACCGGTCCGCGCGGCGCGAAATGATTGATCAGCTCTACCCCATGGTCAAGACGACCGATAAAGACCGGAAAACAATCGAAGGGATTCAGACAGCGCTGAAGACCGCGCGAGAGCAGTGGAAGAAAGATGCGGGAAAACCCGACACGACGAAGATCCCCGACGATATCGTCAAAGCCGCCGATGAACTGCAGAGAAAAGTGGATGCCATCGCCGAGAAATTCATTCGTGAGCGCGAAGGCCTGGGGAACGCGGGGCCGCCGTTCGAATGGAAGCCTGACCCGCTGCCGAATCAAGTCCAGGACCTGCTGGATGACCTGGACGGGTTTGCGGCTGCACCCAGCGCACACCAAAAAGAAAAGCTGGCGGAGCTGACGCCGCTGGTCAATGATGCTTCGATGCAGGCCAAGAAAATCGCCGAGGAGGAACTGCCCGCGCTGAATAAGAAGATGAATGACGCGGGCATTCCCCACATCGTTCCTGCGCCACCGCAGACGCGCGGCGGACGGGGCAGCGAAGAGGAGTCGGAGCAGTAGGGCAGGCTCGGGAGTCTGGGTCACCGAGACGCTTCCACGCGGCTTGCATCAAAGGGCCAGGAATGGGTGTGTCCATCGGCGGGCCGATAACCAGTTGGCGGCCGATCCGTGAATCTCAGGTCAAAGCTTTCGATAAGCGGTACGGAGGAAATCGAGCATGTGCATGAAGCAGCCCAGTCTGCGCGGTCTGACCGCGTGGTTTGTTGTGGTGGCGATATTCCTTGAGGTCATTTTCGGAGGCGCAATGGCGCTGAACGCCAGCGCGAAACGGAAGGATGCCGCGGAGCAGGAGAAGGACAAGCAGGAAGAAAAGAAGGACGAGAAGAAAGAAGAAAAAAAAGACGAGAAAAAGGGCCTGCCGTTGAAGTCCGACCGGAAGATCGAATTCACCACGGATGAGGGCACGTGGCTTTCGCTGGACGTCTCCCCGGACGGAAAGACAATTGTGTTCGAGCTAGTGGGCGACATCTTTACGATCCCCATCGGGGGCGGGCCGGCAAAACTGATCTCCGGCGGTATGGCGTTCGACAGCCAGCCGAAATTTTCGCCGGATGGAAAGTGGATCGCCTTTCTCTCCGACCGCGAAGGCAGCGAGAACATCTGGATCATGCATCCGGACGGCGCGGGAGTGAAACAAGTCTCCAAGGATCCGAATAACGAATTCACGTCGCCAAGCTGGGCGCCGGACGGCAAATACATTTTTGTTTCGAAAGCGCAATTCGGAATCGGCTCGAGCGAAATCTGGATGTACCACGTGGACGGCGGCTCGGGCGTGCAGATCACCAAATCGAAGGCAACCCCCACCACGGAAAGAAACAAGCGCCCGAACGCCATGGGCGTGGTCGCTTCCGTAGATGGGAAATATCTCTACTACGCTGCAAAGCTGGGCTCTCTGTCTTACAATCAGCAGTTTCCGTCGTGGCACATCACCCGGCGCGACCGCAAGACCGGCGACGAAGACGACCTCATTCACCAGATCAAGAGCGCGTTTCGTCCGGTGCTTTCGCCGGACGGCAAGCAGGTTCTCTACGTCACGCGGTACGAGACGGAGTCCGGCCTGCGCCTGCGCAACATGGAAAGCGGCGAAGACCGCTGGGTGAAGTATCCGGTCACGCGCGACGATCAGGAATCGCTTTTTACCCGCGACGTTTTTCCGGGCTATGCCTTCCTGCCCGGTGGGAAAGAAATCGTCTACAACCAGGATGGGAAGATCAAGCGGCTCGATCTCGCCACGGGAACGGAAAAAACAATTCCGTTCGCGGCGCAGGTATCGCAGGAATTGGGGCCCAAGCTGGATTTTCCTCAGGCGGTTGAACAAGGGCCTGTGAAGGTGCGGTTGATCATGGACCCGGTGGAATCGCCGGATGGCAAGAAGCTGGCGTTCTCCGCCATGACGCATCTCTACACCCTCGATTTGCCAGGCGGAAAGCCGCAGCGGCTGACGAGTGGAAGCGCGCACGAATTTCAGCCGGCTTGGTCGCCGGATGGCAAGTCCCTCGTTTACGTGACCTGGTCGAGCGACGGCGGGCAGCTCTGGAAAATCCCGGCAGCGGGCGGAACGCCTGCGCGGTTGTCGAAGTCGCTGGCGGTGTACAGCAATCCGGCGTGGTCGCCGGACGGCACGAAAATCGTCCTGCTTCGCGGCAACACCTACGACCGGGAAAACAGCACCTTCGATGGCGGCCAGACGGAGAACGCCGACCTCATCTGGATTCCCGCGGACGGCGGAGACGCCAACCTGATTTTGCCCGCGCGCGGCGCAGGCGGCCCGCATTTCACGAACGAAAAGGACCGCATCTACGTTTACACGCCGCAAGGGCTGGTGTCGCTGCGCTACGACGGTACGGACCGCCGCACGCACCTCGTCGTGAAAGGGCAGGGGTTGTACTTCTTCGAGGAGCCGGTTCCGGCGGATGACATCGTGCCGAGCCCCGACGGCCAATGGGTCCTCGCGCATGTGATGAATCAACTCTACGTGATTGCCATGCCGGTCGTAGGTGGGGAACCGCCAACCGTTAATGTGACCACCCCCGCCGTTCCGGCAAAGCGGTTGACGGACATTGGCGCGGATTATTTCGCGTGGGCCGATGGCGGCAAGACCATCACCTGGGCGGTGGGCGCGAGCCTTTTCCGTGAACCCCTGAGCGCCATCTCTTTCGAACCACCCAAGGAAGAAAAGAAAGAAGGCGAAAAGAAAGATGGGGACGCCAAGGACGCGGACAAGAAAGATGCCACTTCGCAAACGGCGGAGAACAAAAAAAAGAAGACAAAAAGCTGAAGGAGCAGGAGAAGGACGTCCAGGAGATCGCCGTCAACCTGGAATTTCCGCGGAAAACGCCGAAAGGCACGATCATCCTGCGCGGCGCGACCGTCGTGACGATGAAAGGCGATGAAGTTCTTAAAGACGCCGAGATCGTCATCGAGAACAACCGCATCAAGAGCGTGGGCGAGAAGGGCAGTGTGCCGGCGGACGCCAAAGTGTTCGACGTGAGCGGCAAAACGATTGTTCCGGGCTTCGTCGACACGCACGCGCACTGGACGGAAATCCGGCGCGGCATTCTGGACACGCAAAACTGGTCGTTCCTCGCGAATCTGGCTTTCGGTGTGACGGCTGGGCTGGACGTGCAGACCGGCACGAACGACATGTTCGCGTACCAGGATCTCGTCGATAGCGGCGACACCCTCGGTCTGCGCGCCTTCTCGACCGGCCCCGGCGTTTTTTCCGACAACAACTTCCAGTCCGCCGAAGAAGTGAAGGGCGTGCTGACCAAGTACAAGAAATATTACGGCACGCGCAACATCAAGAGCTACGTCGTCGGCAATCGCAAACAGCGGCAGTACATGGTGCAAGCCTCAAAAGAATTGGAGATGATGCCGACAACCGAAGGCGCCCTCGACCTGAAGCTCAACCTGACTCACGTCATCGACGGCTTCCACGGCAACGAGCACACGCTGCCGATTACGCCGCTTTACAACGACGTGATCCAGATGTTCGCCAAGTCCGGGATCGCGGAAACGCCGACCCTGATCGTGAATTACGGGGGGCCGTTCGGCGAGGAATATTGGTTTGAGAACAGCGAAGTGCACGACAACGCGAAACTAAATCACTTCATGCCGCACCGCATCGTCGACCAGAGAACCAAGCGCCGCCAGGGATGGTTCCGCAAGGACGAATATGAGTTTCCCAAACTTGCGGCGCAGATGGCGAAGCTCGAGCGCGCGGGTGGCCTGGTGGGCGTCGGCAGCCACGGCGAGATGCAGGGGATCGGCTATCACTGGGAGATGTGGATGCTGGCGAGTGGCGGCATGACCCCGCTAGAAGTGCTGCGATGCGCCACCGTGAACGGCTCGAAGATCATCGGCAGGCCAGCGGATCTCGGGTCGATCGAGCCGGGTAAACTCGCGGACTTGGTGATTATGGACAAGAACCCGCTCGACGATATTCACAACACGAACACCATTCACTGGGTCATGAAGAACGGTGAATTGTTCGAAGGCGACACGCTGAACCAGGTCTGGCCGGAGCAAAAAAAGCTGGAGCCGCTGTGGTTCTGGAACAACTACGACGTGCCGAAAGCGGGAGAGCCGCTCAACTACGGAAAGACCGCTCAACCGTAACTACCCAACCTTAGCAATTGTAGTGGCGCAGCATACTGCGCCAGTCACCAGTCACTTCTCCGTCTTTGCCGGGGCTCTCGTCTGGGTCGCGCGATACCACTCGTAGGTGCGGCTCAATCCTTCTTCGAAACTGACCTGCGGTTCGTAACCGAGCAATTCTCTAGCCTGAGAAATATCAGCCTGGGAATCACGGATGTCTCCATCCCGCGGCGGCTCGTACTTCGTCTCGAGCGTCTTGCCGCTAATTTTTCCAAGCACGCGAACGACCTCATTGAGGGAGACGCGTCCACCCACGCCTACATTAAAAACTTTTCCGGAAACACTGGGCGCTTCGCACGCGAGTAGATTGGCCTGCACGGCGTTCTCTACGTAGGTGAAGTCGCGCGTCTGTTCGCCGTCTCCAAAAACCACCGGCTGTGTATCTTCCAGAAACGCCGAGCAGAACTTGGCAAGCACGCCGGAATACGGCGAACCGGGATCCTGGCGCGGCCCAAAGATGTTGAAATAACGAAGCGCGACGTTTTCCAGGCCGTAACACCGGCCGAACGCCTGGCCGTAGAGCTCCCCAACGTACTTGGTGACGCCGTAGGGAGAAATAGGCTCCGGCTGCATGGTTTCGACTTTTGGAAGAGTCGGCGTCTCGCCATAAGCAGAGGACGAAGCGGCGAAGACCACGCGCTTGACCTTTAGTTCTTTCGCGGCGACCAGAACGTTAAGCGTGCCGTCGATGTTGATCTTGTTCGTTTCGATGGGGTCCTTCACCGAACGCGGCACGGATGTCTTGGCGGCGAGGTGCAGCACGTATTCCGCTTCGTGCATGGCCTTTCGCACGACTTCGATGTCCGTGATGCTGCCCTTGATGAAGGTAATCTTGTTGCGTACTTCTGTCAGGTTTTCTTCCTTGCCGGAACTGAAATCATCGAGAACGACAACGCTATGGCCGCGGCGGACGAGTTCGTCCACCGTGTTTGAGCCGATGAAGCCGGCGCCGCCCGTGACGAGGTAGCGCATTTAGTAAATCCTCCTAGCTCTTGCGGCCCCCATGCGGCCGAGGATCACGTCTGCCAACGACAAGTTGCCCCAGCTTACGACGCGAGCCCGGGAAAGACGACCGGCCCGCGTTTTGATACGCTCATAGTTCACGGCGAGCTGGCGAAAGAAACCGGATTATCTCCGCGCACGGAAAGATATTGTACGACGGAAGCGCGGCGGGCAAGCAGCAGATTCAAGGGAGCGTCCCACAAAGAGCATGAGCCTTAAGACAACAGTTGGCATTGCAGCGTTGGCCGTGCTGGGTTGCGCCGCGGGAGCATTTTACTGGTTGCACGCACGGGGAGAACCACGCGCCCCCGAGGCGGTATCCGCTGAGCCGCCCGGTTTCCGCGAGGCGACCTCGACGGAGAAATCCGCAAACGCCGCTGCCGTGAAGTCAACCTCGCCGGCTGATTCGAAGAAGGCCGCATCTCCCGTTGACGCCGGGCTGCCGCTCAAGGCCGGTGAGGTACTGGAATATACCGCAAATATCTCCAAGCTCAACGGTGTGGCGACTCTGAAGCTGCAAGTTGCCGGGCGGGGCAATTTTTTGGGAAAGAGCACCTGGCATTTACAGGCGTTTGCCCACACATTGAATCCATTGCGCATGGTTTTCGAGCTTGATGATCAATTCGATTCCTACAGCGATGCCGCAACGCTGGCGAGTTTGCAGTATGAGATGCACCTGAGCGAACGTGGACAGAAAGTGGAGTCCGTCCAGCGTATGACCGCGACTGGCAAGGAACCCGCGTCACCGGATGCGACGCAGGCGCGCGTGCTGCCAGGCACGCGCGACCCGCTCGGGCTGATGCAGTACCTGCGGAACGTGGATTGGACAAAAACGCCGGAGGTTCGCAGCCCGGTCTACGACGGGCACAAACTGTACGATGTGCAAGCCAAACTCGCGGCCGCTTCCGAGAAGGTGAACGTACCGGCAGGAGATTACACTGCCTCAAAGATCGGGATTCGCGTGTTCGACGGCGGCGTGGAGATGAAGGACGCCTCATTTACGCTGTATTTCGCGGATAACGCCGCGCGGACTCCGGTGTTGCTTGAGGCAATCATGCCCTTCGCCACGGCGCGCGTGGAGCTATGGGGCGAGCCGCTCTGCGAATTCCGACTCTTCATCCGTCTTGGCTGCAAGTTTCAATAGCCCCAAGAATCGGTAATGGTTTATGAGTTTCCGGTAACCCCGCTTCTAGCCAGCGTCCGGTAAGGCACTAAGACTTATCGTCCACTGGCATGCTCGTTTCCTATTGACACTCTATACGTAGATCAGTATCATCCCTATAGAGAGCCGATAGGAGGCATAAATTGAGCCCTGAACCGACGAGCCTTTTGCAAGGGACTTTGGACCTGCTGATCCTGAAATCGCTTATTGCTGGGGAGATGCACGGATTGGGAATCTCACGCAGGATCCAGCAGATCACCAGCGGCACTTTTGTTGTCAAGCCAGGCTCGCTCTTTCCCGCCCTGCACCGGATGGAAGAAGAAGGCTGGATTTCCTCTTTTTGGGGAGAGTCCGAGAACAACCGCCGCGCCAAATACTACCGATTGTCCAAGGCGGGATTGAAGCAGCTCGAAATCGAAACCAAGCGATGGAGCCGCATTTCTTGGGCTATCGATCAAGCTTTGGAAGTTTCGTAGAGAGGTGAATAACATGCCGCTCCTTGTGAAAGCCCGCAGTTTCCTGCGAAATCTCTTTTTATCTCGGCGTGTAGAGGCAGACCTCGACCAGGAGGTTCATGCCCACCTCGAAATGCTGATTGCGGAAAACATTCGCGCGGGCATGCAGCCGCGCGAAGCGCAACGCGCCGCGCGGATCGAACTCGGCGGAGTAGAACAAGTCAAGGAGCAAGTGCGCGATTCGCGGACGGGCGCCTTTCTCGATTCCCTGCTGCAGGACCTGCGATTCGCCCTACGCCAGTTGCACCGTTCTCCTGGCTTTGCCCTGACGGCGGTCCTTATCCTGGCGCTCGGCATCGCCGCCAATGTCATCGTTTTCGGCGTCCTGCAGGCATTAGTCCTGCGGCAACTGGATGTGCCGCATGCGGACCGGGTGATGACGCTTCAGCCCAAAGACGGCGGCCCCTTCGTTTCAAATCCGGAAATGCGCGACGTGCGTGATGACAATACGATGTTTTCTGCTATAGCCGCTTATGAGTTTCAGGATTTTGGTTTGGAAGCCAACGGTGTCACCCGGCCCGTCTGGGGATGCGCAGTGAGCGGACAATACTTCGAGGTCGTCGGTATCAAGCCGTTCCTCGGCCGTCTGCTGGAGCGCGCCGATGACGATCATCCCGGAGCCTCAGAAGCTGCCGTGATTTCCTGGTCCGCATGGCAGAGTGATTTTGGCGCAGACCCCAACGTCGTGGGAACGGCGGTCCGCATTAACAAGCACCCCTATACGATTGTCGGGGTCACGCCGGAAGGCTTCCACGGGACCGAAAAAATTGCGCAGCTCGACATTTTCGTCCCCACGGCGAATGAAGCATCGCTGGACGGCTTCAGCTGGCTGGAGTCGCGTAGCTATAGGAATCTCTTTTCGGTCGTGCGCATGAAGGACGGGGTCACCATGCCCCAGGTGCAAGCTGAATTGAACACCATTACTGCCCGCATTGCCCGGCAGTATCCGAAGGAGGAAGAGGGGTTGGCACTCAAGCTGGCTCGTCCTGGTCTGATCGGCGACTTTATCGGCGGGCCGGCGCGCGGTTTTCTGGCTGGGGTGATGGGGCTGGCCGGGATTGTGCTGCTCGCCGCCTGCGCCAACCTTGGCAGCCTGTTCGCAGCGCGTACGGCAGACCGCACTCGCGAGATTGCCATCCGTATGGCTATTGGATCGAGCCGCTGGCGCATTCTTCGCCAGCTCCTCGTCGAGGCTTTTGTGATTTCGATTCTCGGCGGCGCGTGCGCCTCCGGTTTAGCGTGGATGGCCCTCACCGGCCTGGCTAGCTGGCATCCACCCACGAGATACCCCCTCAAGTTCCTCGTCGTATCGCCGCAGCCATCGTTGATCCTGATGGCGTTCCTCATCTCGGTGCTCGCCGCCGTTCTGTTCGGGGCAATGCCACTGCGGCAGATATTCAAGACCGATCCAAATGACGCGATTAAGAGCGGCGGAATCCTGTCTCCTGCTGGCCGCCGCTGGGCGCTTCGCGATGTGCTGCTGGCGGCACAGATCGCGCTCTGCTGCGTCACGGTCACGGCTGCTTTTGTCTCCCTGCGTGGCCTCGGTAAAGCGCTGACCATGGACCTGGGTTTCAATCCGAAGAATGCTTTGCTTACACAATTCGATCTGAGCCAGGCTGCTTATACCGGCGATGCCGCCGATCATTTCCAGCGCCAACTACTGGAAAGGACCTCGCAGATCCCGGGAGTGGAAATAGCAGGCTACGCGAATACCACGCCCCTCTCCGGCGACACATCCGTCGCTGCTGTCTTCTCTCAACAAAGTGCCGATTTCAGGCCCTCAAGCAAGGCATTTGACATGTATTTCTTCGACGTCTCACCTGGATATTTGGCCGCCTCTGGAACACCGCTGCTCGCGGGACGCGATGTCAGCTTTACCGACACGGCGAAGACTCCGCCTGTTGCCATTGTGAATCAGGAGTTCGCCCGCCGGCTCTTCCACTCCGAGCACGCCGTCGGACGCTATTTTAAGAACGGCGACGGTGTGTCGATCCAGATCGCGGGCATCGTGGCAGACGGAAAATACTTTACCTTCAGCGAAGATCCGGAAGCCGCAGCGTTCTTCCCGATCTCGCAGAAAGCGAACACAAGCACGGCTCTCATCGTCCGGACCCGGCGAGACACGGCCGATATGGTAGCCGCCATTCGCGAAGTGCTCCGCGATCTTGACCGCGCCGTTCCTATTCGGGATTTGGGCCCCTGGAACAACCAGCTTGCACTGACTTTCTTTCCAATCCAGGTAGCCACCGTGGCCCTCGGTATTTTTGGTGCTTTTGGACTCCTGCTCTCGATCGCCGGCACCTTCGGCCTCGCCTCCTATACGGTCAGCAAGAGGCTGCGCGAGCTGAGTATTCGTGTCGCGCTCGGTGCGCAAGCGAAGCAGATTCTCTCGGCAGCGCTTGGCCGCATGCTGATCCTGCTGGCTAGCGGATCGGTCGTTGGCCTGCTGCTCGGCGTGGCCGCAAGTCGGCTACTTTCGGCGATTGTCTACCAGGCCACAGCGCAGGATCCACTCGTACTTGCCGCTGTTGCATTAACTTTGCTGCTCACCGGATCGCTTTCGGTTGCCGGTCCCGTGAGACGCGTCCTGCACGCCAACCCGGCAACCCTGCTCCGTGAACAATAATTTTCAAGCCGGATTTGGCCTTCCTATTTGAACGTGCCCGGGTGACGCGCACACGGAAGTAATCCACATACCTGATTGACCCGGTAACCGGAAACTGATGATCCGTTACACGCTTCTTCTCGGGCTTTACTTTTGACTTTCAGCTTTCGACTATAAACCTCTTCACTGCGGCCGTTGTAGGGGCCGCCTTCCGAGGCGGGCCGCTCTTCGGCTCATACACGAGCCAGCTGTTCTATAAGGCTGCAAGCGATGTGGCCGATGGTGATGTGACATTCCTGGATGCGCTGCGCGTCTTGCGACGGGACATTCAACAGAAGATCGACCTTGCCAGCGAGTTCCCCTCCTGTCTCTCCCGTACAGCCCACTAGATAAGCGCCGCGAGCGCGCCCCGCTTCCACACCACGAATGACGTTGGGACTCGTTCCGCTTGTCATAAGCGCCACAAGTATGTCTTGTTTTGCGACCAGTGATTCAAGCTGGCGTGAAAAGATGTTTTCGAATCCGTAGTCGTTTCCCGCCGCAGTCAGTACCGAAGGATTCGAAGTGAGCGCCAGGGCCGCCAGGCCTGGACGGTTCGTTCGAAGCCGGACGACCAATTCGGCGGCGAGATGGAGCGCATCCGCGGCGCTGCCGCCGTTTCCGAAAAAAACGAGCTTGCCCCCGGCGCGCAGAGCGGCTGCGGATTTCTCTGCGAATTGCGCGATCCGGCCGATCAGTTCGACGGAAAAACTCTGTTTCACGCGAGCGCTTTCCTCGAGCTGGCGGCGAATCTCTTGGGTAGACGAGGTCATTGCTGCCTAGCAAAGGACGATTTTTTCGCGATGGCGCACGACGCGCCGTGTGGCGTTGCGCGTATCAATGACCAGCTTTGCGGCATCGGCGATCGCGGCATAGTCATAGGTCGAATGATCCGTGGCGATAATGACGGCGTCATAGCTTCCGAGCGTGTGCGGAGTGAGCGGCACGGATTTCATGTTTTCGTAATTGTAGTGCCGCATCTTGTGCAGTTGCGGGAAAAAGGGGTCGTTGTAGTCGAGCAGCGCGCCGCGCTGCTGAAGAAGCTGCATGATTTTCAGCGATGGTGATTCGCGCAGATCATCCACGTCCTTCTTGTAGGCCACGCCGAGGATGAGAATCTTGGAGCCTTTCATGCTCTTCTTGTGATTATTCAGCGAATTGGCGACCGCGTCGACGACGTGGTACGGCATCGCGGTGTTGACTTCGCCGGCAAGCTCGATGAAGCGCGTCGCGAAATCATATTCACGGGCTTTCCAGGAAAGATAGAACGGATCCACTGGGATGCAGTGGCCGCCCAGACCCGGGCCTGGATAGAACGGCATGTAACCGAAAGGCTTCGTGGCTGCCGCGTCGATCACTTCCCAGATGTCGATTTTCATCCGCAGGCTGAGCTGTTTAAGCTCGTTGACTAGCGCGATGTTCACGCAGCGGAATATATTCTCGAGCAGCTTGGCCATTTCCGCGGCGCGCGTCGAGCTGACTGGAACGACGCGTGCCACGACTTGCGCGTAGAGCGCTTGCGCGGCGCGGCCGCTCGGCGGATTCAGTCCGCCAACAACCTTGGGAATCTGTGCCAGGCCGAACTGCTTGTTTCCGGGATCTTCGCGTTCCGGCGAAAACGCCAGGAAGAAATCGCAAGGGACATTTTCATTTTCCGGGCCGGCGGCGATGGGGCAGCGCAAATCGCTCTTCTCCAGGATGGGGAGAACCAGTTCTTCGGTTGTGCCCGGGTAAGTCGTCGACTCGAGAACTACCAGCTGTCCCCTTTGCAGATGGGGACAGATCGAAATGGCGGTCTGTTCGACGTAGCTCAGATCCGGTTCGCGGCGCTCGTCGAGCGGCGTGGGAACACAAATGAGGATGGCGTCGGCATCTTTCAGCTTCGCGAAATCGTTGGTTGCGCTGAAGTGCTTGCTGTTGACGAACTGCTGGATCTTGTTCTGAGGAATGTGCTCGATGTAGGACTTGCCGGCATTGAGCATCGTCACTTTGTTGGGATCGGTATCAAATCCCGTGACTTTGTGCCCCGCTTCGGCGAAGCGCAGCGCCAGCGGCAGACCGACGTAGCCGCAGCCAATAATTCCCACCTTGAGTTGGGCGCCTTTGAAAAATTCGGGTTTCCGGTCGATTGGCATGAGTTCCGTCGCACTCCTCTTTATTTTATGTCTGACCCCGGCCGGGTCGCGGTCAGGGGATTCACGTTTTCGGGGATTCCGCGTTGCGGGCGGCCGCACGGCCGCCAGTAGGCCGCAGGGCCGACGTGACAAAGACATGTAAATATAGCAGGTTCCCCGCAAACAAAAAAAGCAGCCCATTTTTAAACGTTACAGCTTGTTTAAGGGAGGTTGCTGCGGACGGCCGGAGGGTGGAAAATAGAAGTGCTTGATCCGCTTTATCGAGGCCATACGCGCGAAACTGTCCGGTCACTATGACATTCATCATTCTTCTACTCGGACTTGGCGTTGGTGTGTTGGTGGGCCTCCTCGGCATCGGGGGTGGCGTCGTTCTGGTGCCGGCCATGGTCTATCTGCTCCACCTGGACCAGCACTTGGCGCAAGGCACTTCTCTTTTCGTCATGTTGCCGCCAATCGGACTCGGAGCCTTGCGCGAGTATTGGAAACAGGGCCAGGTGGACTTGAATGCAGGGATTCTGTGCGCGCTGGGAATGCTCTTCGGCGCTTATGGGGGGAGTCTGATCGCACTCCCCATGCCATCCGAGAACCTGAAAGGATTGTTCGGTTGCTTCCTTATGCTGTCGGGATTTCTGCTCTGGAGAAAGGCGCAGCTTGAGGGCCGTGGCGCTTGCCAAGTGGAAGAGATTGCCCGTGGCTGAGGGGTTTGGCCGAGGCGCGGGCATCTTCGCGATCGCAGGCGTTTGCGGAGTCGCCTCGGGAATGTTCGGGATTGGCGGTGGCGTCCTTCTGGTCCCTCTCCTGGGGCTGCTGTTTGCCTTCAGCCAGCATCGCGCGCAGGGGACCTCGTTGGTGGCGCTGATACCGCCCACCGGCGTGCTGGCGCTGGTGGCGTATTCGAAGGAAGGATTCGTGTCGTGGAAAACCGGGTTGCTGCTGATCCCGGGCGTATTTTTGGGCGGCATCGCGGGGGGACTCCTGGCGAAAAAGATCAAGCCGCAAAGGATGCGCCAGGTTTTTGCGGTGATCCTGGTTTTACTCGGCGCGTGGCAGGCGCTGGGTGCGTGGTGGCGCTAGGGGGCGGTTAATCCAAATGGTCGATTTGCACTGTCACATTCTGCCGGGTCTCGATGACGGCCCGGCCACCATGGAAGAATCGATGGGGATGGCGGAATCGGCGATTGCCGATGGAATTACACACCTCGTCGCAACGCCGCACTCCAGCAACAGATACTCTTTTGATTTTGCGCGCGTGCGCCAGCTCCGAGATGAGCTGCAAGCCAAGGCCGGCGACCGGCTGAAAATCGCCACCGGCTGCGATTTTCATCTCAATCCGGAGAATCTCGAATCGCTGCACAAGGATGCCGCACACTATTGCATCAACCAGCATGAGTTCCTGCTTTTGGAGTTCAGCGAGTTTTCCATCCCGCCTGCGATGGACCAGACGTTGCACGAGATTCAGCTTGCCGGCGTGCAGCCCGTGATCACCCACCCGGAACGCAACGGCATTTTGCGCACGCGGCCGGAGCGCCTGAAAAAGTGGGTACGCCAGGGCTGCTTCGCGCAGGTGACCGGAGGCGCGCTGACCGGAAGTTTCGGCGCCGGTTCCCAGCAGATTGCACTGCGGTGGATCGGCGAGGGACTCATTCATTTCGTGGCCAGCGATGCGCACAACACGCGAGGCCGGCCGCTCCGCCTGCAACCTGCCTACAAAGTGGTTGCCGGCCGGTTCGGCGAAGAGAAGGCGCGCGCTCTGTTCCAGGATAATCCGCTCGCGGCCTTCGAGGGGCGACAGTTGCCGCACATTCCGGACATCGAAGCTGAATTGCCTCCGCCGCGCCGCAAGCGCTTTTTCTTTTTCTAAGGACTTACCGTTCGCCACTTGGAAAAAGCTTACATCTCAACGCGCCGGATGCAGGGGCAGGCCCGCCCAGGCGTTCAACAGGCCCAAGACTTCGCGCGCCACATCGAGAGCATCGCTCGTAGTGCGCCACCAGTGCCGGGGATCGAAGGGATCGCCGGAGGCGGCATGCACGATGGCCCGTCCCTGGCCGGGAGCGAGCCTCCGCCAGAGCAGGCGGACCCGCCGGGTATGGGCTTTTGTGGTCACAAGAATCACAGCGCCGGCTTTCCCGCGCGCAAGTGTAGCTGCAGCGACCTTGATTTCGTCGGCGGTATTCACGATGGGCGGTTCGAGGACGTGAATCGCGTCCGGCGGCACTCCTTCGTGAATCAAAACGCGGGTGTCGTAATAATCCTCGCCGGCGAAGGGAATGCCCATCTCTTCCAGAGTCTCGCCGGGCTCCGTGGAATGAGTAAGCCAGATTTCCGGCGCGTACCCTTCGCGATAGAGTTTCCCCGCTTCGATGGCCCGCAACGGCATCGCACCGCTGAGCACCACGATCGCTCTGGCTTTCACAAGCGGGTCCTCCACCACGAGCCAACGGCCCACACCGAAGAAGATCACTACGGCAAGGACCAAGCCGCCGCCACCGATGGCGGAAAGATTGAGCCACCTGCGGGAGCGCGGCCGAGAAACCACAGCAGGATTGTCCGAGTTTGCCATTTGGGAACCGCCGCATGCTATCCCGCCCTGTCGAACCGGTCAATCGGCGGGCCCCGCCACCGACTTATGATGGTCGCCGCACATTATCCGATTCTGTGCCGGGCGCCCTGAAAGGCA
>WNFK01191561.1_pt3 | contig 26086 bp, 27 predicted proteins | sample 5400281 | NCBI WGS metagenome assembly WNFK01 (sample SAMN13153350, study PRJNA577476) | soil metagenome | isolation source: 20 cm soil on Douglas fir-dominated hillslope | place: USA:California | collected 2013-09-17
CGCGCGCGCGACACCCAGGACGAGACGCGTGAGCTGGCGCCGCTCCGGAAGGCGCCGGACGCGATCGAGGTCGACACCTCCGACCTCACCGTCGAGCAGGTGGTGGACCGGCTGCTCGAGACGATCGAGCGCCGGCGCGGCGGCGCGGCGCAGGCGGTACCCGCCCCGCCGTGGAACCGGCTCTACACGCTCTTCAGAATACCGACCGTCGGGATCGCGCGCACGATGTTCCGGCTGGAAACGAGAGGCCGCGCGAACGTTCCGGCGACGGGTCCGGTGCTGCTGGTCGCGAACCACTCGAGCCTCCTGGACCCGCCGCTCATCGGCTCCGCCACCCGCCGCCAGCTGACCTTCCTGGCGAAGGCGGAGCTGTTCGACCTGCCCCTGTTCGGCGCGGTGATCCGGCGACTCAACGCGCGCCCGGTCCGGCGCGAGGGGGGCGATCCCTCCGCGCTGCGGACCGCGATGCGGGTGCTCGAGGACGGCGGAGCCCTCCTGATCTTTCCCGAAGGTACGCGCGGCGACGAGGGTATCATCCGTTCCGCGAAGACCGGGGCCGGCATGCTGGCGGTGCTGAGCGGAGCGCCCGTGGTTCCGGTCTTCATCGAGGGCTCCGGCCGTGCCTGGCCGCGGGGTCGCAGGCTCCCGCGCCCGGCGAAGGTGACGGTCACGTTCGGCACGGCGCTCCGGTTCGAGGCCGAGCGCGGCGCCGATCGCAAGCGGCAATACGAGATTGCCAGCCGCGAGATGATGGAGGCGATCACGCGGCTCAAGGACGGAAGCACCGACCGCGCGCAGACGCGTTGGTCAGCGGTGTCGGCGGCTCGAAGCAAATAAATTTGACTGGAGGAACGGGTGGTATGAAGAACGACCCACGGAATTACCTCGGCGGACCGCGCGGGGAGGGCGGCGAAGCGGCCGAGGAACGGATGGAGGACTGGTACCAGAACGGCGTGACCGAGTTCGAGGAAGGCGAGGCGAGGAGTTCCACCGCCACGGCACCCTGCCGAAGGTGGGCGAAGAGATCGAGGTGTATCTCGAAGCCAAGGAAGACTCCGAGGGGCTCATCGTCCTCTCGAAGGACAAGGCCGACAAGATCAAGGTCTGGGACGCGATCACCCAGGCCTACGAGAAGGGCGCGCCGGTGGAAGGCCGCGTGGTCGAGGTCGTCAAGGGCGGCCTCGCCGTCGACGTCGGCGTCAAGGCGTTCCTGCCGGGCTCCCAGGTCGACCTCCGTCCCGTGAAGAACCTGGCCTCGATGGTCGGCCAGACGATCCGGTCCAAGGTCATCAAGCTCAACCGGCGCCGCGGGAACGTCGTGCTCTCGCGCCGCTCGGTTCTCGAGGAAGAGCGTGAGGAGAAGAAGAAGCACACCCTCGAGGTGCTGGCCGAGGGGATGGTGCTTACCGGGACCGTCAAGAACATCACCGACTACGGCGCCTTCATCGACCTCGGCGGCATCGACGGGCTCCTGCACGTGACGGACATGAGCTGGGGCCGCGTCGGCCACCCGTCCGAGATCTTCCAGGTGGGCGACCAGGTCGAGGTCGTCGTCCTCCACTTCGACCGCGAGACCGGCCGGGTGTCGCTCGGCTACAAGCAGAAGTCGTCGGATCCGTGGGAGCGCGTCGAGAAGACGTACGCGGCCGGCACCAAGACCCGCGGCAAGGTCGTGAGCCTCACGAACTACGGCGCGTTCATCGAGCTCGAGCCCGGCGTCGAGGGGCTCGTGCACGTGTCGGAGATGTCGTGGACCCGGCGCGTGCGCCATCCCTCGAAGCTCGTCAATGTCGGCGACGACGTCGAGGTGATCGTGCTCGAAGTGAACCGCGCGGCCAAGCGGATCTCGCTCGGCATGAAGCAGGTGGAGCCCGATCCGTGGGCGACCATCGAGGAGCGCTACCGGCCCGGCGCGCGGGTGGCCGGGCGCGTGCGGAACCTCACCGACTTCGGGGCGTTCATCGAGCTCGAGCCCGGTGTCGACGGGCTCCTGCACATCTCGGACATGTCCTGGACGCGGAACGTGGGGCACCCGTCGGAGATCCTCAAGAAGGGCCAGGACCTCGAGACGCAGATCCTGAACCTCGACCGTGAGAACAAGCGGATCTCGCTCGGGCTCAAGCAGGTTCAGCCGGATCCGTGGACCACCGTCGCCCAGCGGTTCCCGATGGGATCGCGGGTCACCGGAAAAATCGTCCGCCTCACCGACTTCGGCGCGTTCGTCGAGCTCGAGCCCGGCGTGGACGGGCTCCTGCACATCTCGCAGATGTCCAACCGCCCGATCGGCCGGCCCGACGAGCTGGTCAGCGTCGGCGATGAGCTGACGTTGCTGGTCATCCGCGTGGACCCCAACGAGCGGCGTATCGGCCTCTCCCTCAAGGAGCTGGCGCACGCCATCGAGCCGCCGAAGGAAGCGGAGGGAGAGCGGGGCAGCGGACGTCGCGGCCGGCGCGGCGGCAAGCACCGTGACGACTACGAATACGACGACGAGGAATAGAGCAGTCCGTCGACGTACCGTCTTCGCTGCTGCGCTGTTGATCTACCTGGGAGTGGCCGCGCTCTTCGTGGCCGCTCTGTCCATGGCGCTCGCTCCCGAGGGCGGGGGCGGGTCGCTGTTCGGGGCACGCATCGCTCTCGTGGAACTCGACGGGCCCATCATCGACGTCGACGAGCTGCTTCGTGAGCTCAAGGGCCATCGCGACAACCCGATGGTCAAGGCGGTGGTGATCCGGATCAACAGTCCGGGGGGCGTGGTCGCGCCCACGCAGGAGCTGCACGCGGCCCTCACCCGGCTGCGCGAATCGGGCAAGCCGGTTGTCGCCTCGCTGGGCTCGGTGGCCGCCTCGGGCGGCTACTACGTGGCGGTCGCCGCCGACAAGATCTACGCAAGCCCCGGCACCCTCACCGGCTCGATCGGCGTCATCATGCGGCTCGCCAACGTGGATGGACTCCTGAAGAAGGTCGGGGTCGACTTCGTCGTCGTGAAGGCCGGCCAGCTCAAGGACATCGGCAACTTCGCGCGCGCGATGACTCCCGAGGAGCGGCGGATCTTGCAAGTGATGCTGGACGACGTGCACGCGCAGTTCATCGACGCGGTTGCCGCCGGCCGGAAGCTCGACCGCGCGCGAGTCCTCGCCTTCGCCGACGGGCGGATCGTCTCCGGTGCGCAGGCGAAGGCCTTGAACATGGTCGACGCGCTCGGGGGGCTCGAGGAGGCGCTCGACGGGGCGGCCGTGCTCGCCGGGATTCCGAAGCCTCCGCGCGTGGTAGGCCCCCGACGCCGGCTTTCGATCATGGACCTGGTCAGAAATCGGCTCGATCTTGGGCAGTGGTCCGGTGTCCCGCCGGCCCTGTCGGTATTCAAGACGCCCCTTTACCTGATGGATTGAGAGAGGCGCTTGGCGCGAAACACTCGAGCTTTGTACCAGGATCGAGGCCTCAAATCATTGTCTTTGTGTATGAAACGTCTGTCGTGCTTTGGCCCGATTCCAAGCTCACCTCCGGCCAACACAGCGTCGTGGCAAGGTTTCTCCCGTCTCGGGGAAACGCGCGCGCGCTGGCGGGAAGGTGACTCCTAACCCCTTACGATGGTTGACATTCTCGAAAGCAGCGTGCTAGCGTGGTCGTTGAGTTTGAGTCCGGGCTACCCGGAAATTGCGACGGGAGTAGACGATGACCAAAGCCGACCTCATCGACGAAGTTTCCAAGATCTCGAGCTTGACCAAGAAAGAGACGGAAACGATCGTCAACACCGTCTTCGACAACATCACCGACGCCCTGTCGAAGGGGGACAAGGTCGAGCTTCGAGGCTTCGGAAGCTTCAGGATCCGTCACCGCAATTCCCGGAAGGGCCGCAATCCCAAGACCGGGTCGAGCGTGGACGTCCCGCAAAAGCGCGTGCCGTTCTTCAAAGTAGGAAAGCGACTCCGAGAACTCGTCAACGGCTGAAGCCCATCCCGGCGGTGTGAAACGCCTCTGGGCGCCGTGGCGCATGACCTACATCGGCGCCTCCAAGACTCCGAGCGGATGCGTGTTCTGCGAAGCGCTCTCCGGCTCGGATGACCGAAAGAGCCTCGTTCTGGCCCGGCGGGACCGGGCGTTTCTGATTCTCAACCTCTACCCCTACGCGCCCGGACACCTCATGGCCGTCGTGAATCGCCACGTCGGCACGCTCGCCGAGGCGGCTCCGGAGGAGATCGCCGGCGCCGTGGATCTGGTCACGCTGGCGATACGGATCCTCACCGCCGAGTACCGGGCCGAGGGCTTCAACGTCGGGCTCAACCAGGGTCGAGTCGCCGGGGCCGGGATCGCCGACCACCTGCACATGCACATCGTGCCCCGCTGGAACGGCGACACCAACTTCATCCCGGTCATGGGCGACGTCCGCGTCATCCCGGAGGCGCTCGAGGCGACGTACGACCGACTGAAGGGGCATCTCGGTGGCTGATCGCGCCGACCTCACGCCGATGATGCGGCAGTACCGAAGCTTGAAGGAGCGCTATCCCGACCACGTCCTCCTGTTCCGGCTCGGCGATTTCTACGAGACCTTCTTCGAGGACGCCGAGCTGGCCGCGCGGCTCCTGCAGATCACGCTGACGGCGCGCCAGGGCGCGCCGATGGCGGGCATTCCCCACCACGCCGCCGACGGCTACATCGCGCGGCTGGTCCACGCGGGCCAGAAGATCGCGGTGTGCGAGCAGCTGGAGGCGCCGGGCCGAGAGAAGAAGCTCCTGCGGCGCGACGTCGTGCGAATCATCACGCCGGGCACCCTGACGGACACCGCCTATCTCGAGGGCGCCGCCAACAACTTTCTGCTGGCGATGGCCATCGGTCGCGACGCGACGGGCGTGGCGCTCGTGGACGTCTCGACGGGCGAATTCTGGGCGGGCGAGGATGCCGGCAAAGAGACGCAGGTCCTGGCGGCCGCGCTCGTGCGCCGTCCGGCGGAGATCGTCCTGCCGGACACGGTGCGCGCCGACCCGGCGCTCCTGGCGCGCCTGCAGGCGACCGGGACGACCCTGACGTTTGCCGATCCGCAGAGCTTCACGCCGCGCCGGGCGGCGGCCGATCTCTGCGCCCACTTCAAGGTCGAATCGCTCGCCCCCTTCGACGTCGCCGATCTCACGGTGGGTCTCGGCGCCGCGGCGGCGGCCCTCGCGTACCTGCGCGCGACGCAGGGCGACGCGCTCGGCCACCTGACGCGACTGCAGCGCCTGACCGCCGCCGATGCCCTCATGCTGGACGAGACCGCCGTCGTCACGCTCGAGCTCCTGGAGTCCAGCGGCGGGAGCGTCCGTGACTCGCTCTTCGGCGTCCTCGACGAGACCGTCACGCCGATGGGCGCCCGGCTCCTGCGCCAGTGGCTCCTGCGGCCGCTCCTCGATCCGGTCGCGATCGCCGCGCGGCAGACCGCCGTCGGCGCGATGGTCGAGGCGCCGGCCGAGCGGGCGCGCCTGCGCGCCCTGCTCCGGGGCATCGGCGATCTCGAGCGCCTCACCAGCCGCGCCACGCTCGGCCAGGCCCACGCGCGCGACCTCGTCGGACTGCGGGCGTGCCTGGCGCCGCTTGCCGAGATCCGGCGCGTCGCGTCGGCGTTCGCCGCGGCACCGCTCGGTGACGCGCTCGCCGAGCTGGCGCCGCTGGACGACCTGCGCGATCTGCTGACGGCGGCCCTCGAGGCCGAGCCGCCGCTCGGGCTTCACGACGGCGGCCTGATCCGCGAGAGCTGGCACGAGGGGCTCGCCGCGATCGTGGGCGACGCCCGGGAGGCGCGGGCGTGGATCGCGGGTCTCGAGGAGCGGGAGCGGGCGCGCACCGGGATCTCGAGCCTCCGCGTCCGGTTCAATCGCGTCTTCGGCTACGGGATCGAGGTGACCCACGCCCAGGCCTCGCGCGTTCCCGCCGAATACGTGCGGCGCCAGACGCTGACCGGCGCCGAGCGCTACGTGACGCCGGAGCTCAAGGAGTACGAGGCGAAGGCGCTCGGCGCCGACGAACGGCGGCGCCGGCTCGAGTACGAGCTGTTCGAGGAGGTGCGCCGGACCGTCGCGGCCCGGGCGGCGGAGCTCCTGACGACCGCGCGCGCGCTCGCCCGGCTCGACGTCTTCGCGTCGCTGGCCGAGGTCGCGCACACCCGCGGCCACGTGCGGCCCATCGTCGATCGGGACGAGGCGCTCACGATCGTCGAGGGGCGGCATCCCGTGCTCGAGGCCCGCCTCGGGAGCCCGGTGACGCCGAACGACCTGGCCCTCGATGGCGACGCGCGAATCGTCATCCTCACCGGCCCGAACATGGCCGGCAAGTCCGTCTATCTCCGCCAGACCGCTCACATCACGATCATGGCGCAGCTCGGCGCCTTCGTTCCCGCACGCGAGGCGCGGATCGGCGTCGTCGATCGCGTGTTCACGCGCGTCGGCGCCCAGGACAACCTGGCGCGCGGCCAGAGCACCTTCCTGGTCGAGATGATCGAGACGGCGACCATTCTGAACAACGTCACGCCGCGGAGCCTGGTGCTGCTCGACGAGGTGGGGCGGGGGACGTCGACGTTCGACGGGCTGGCCATCGCCTGGGCCGTGGTGGAGGCGCTGCACGATCGCGGGCACGGCGCGAAGGTCCTGTTCGCGACCCACTTCCATGAGCTGACGCGGCTCGCCGGCCGGCTCGGCGGCGTGCGCAACTTCCACGTCGCCGTGCGCGAGTGGAACGACGAGATCGTCTTCCTGCACAAGGTGCAGACGGGCGGCACCGACCGGAGCTACGGTGTCCAGGTCGCGCGGCTCGCGGGGCTGCCGGCTCCGGTGATCGCGCGAGCGAAGGCGCTTCTGGCCGAGCTCGAGGAGGCCGGGCAGCTCCGGACCGACGCGAGCGACGCCGTCCAGCTCGGCCTCTTCGCGCAGGCGGGGCCCGACCCGATGCTGGCCGAGCTGGCGAGCCTCGATCTGGCGCACCTGACGCCGCTCGAGGCGCTGAATATGCTGGCAAAGTGGCAGCAACGCCTCGGGGGCCGCTGATCCGCATCCGAAGGCTTCCGGACCATCTCGTCAACAAGATCGCTGCTGGCGAGGTCGTCGAGCGTCCAGCCTCCGCCGTCAAGGAGCTGGTCGAGAACGCGCTCGACGCCGGCGCCACGACCGTCACCGTCGATCTGCGCGACGGCGGAGCCGCGCTGATCCGCGTCACCGACGACGGGATCGGCATGACGGGGGAGGATCTGCCGCTGGCGCTCGAGCGCCACGCGACCTCCAAGCTCGAGCGCGACGAGGACCTGGATGCGATCGCGACGCTCGGCTTTCGCGGCGAGGCCCTGGCGGCGATCTGCGCCGTCTCCCGCTTCACGCTGACGAGCTGCCCGCGCGGGAGTGCCGCCGGTCTGCGGCTGGCCGGCGAGGGCGGCACCGTCAAGCAGCGGCTGGAGGTTCCGGCCGATGGCGGCACGAGCGTCGAGGTGCGCGACCTGTTCTTCAACACGCCCGCGCGGCTCAAGTTTCTCAAGTCGTCTGCGACGGAGCTGGCCGCGAGCCTGCGCGCCCTCACCCAGCTCGCCCTGGCGCATCCGCACGTTCACCTGCGCGTGGCGAACAACGCCCGGTCCGTTCTGACGGCGCCGGCGGCGAGCGACCTCCGCCATCGTGTCGGCGCCGTGTGGGGTCACGACGTCGCCGCGCGGCTGCTCAGCGTCGATCGCGCGGAGCACGGTGTCGCCGTGCGCGGGCTGGCGAGCCCGCCCGATCTCACCCGCGGCAACCGCGAGGAGATCGTCGTGATCGTGAACGGACGACCGGTACGGGACCCGGCGCTGCTGCAGGCGACGCTCGACGCTTATCGCCCGTTGCTGCCGCGCGATCGGTTCCCGGTGGTCCTCCTCGCGCTCACCGTGCGGGAGAGCGACGTAGACGTGAACGTCCACCCCACGAAGGCCTGGGTACGGTTCCGCCATCCCCGGCTGATCTACGAGATGGTAGCCGCGGCGACCCAGGCCGCGCTCCGTCGCCCGGCGGTGGTGCCCGGCGTGGACGTCCGCGCCGCCGGCGAGGGCTCGCTCCCCGAGCGCTCGCCGGGCATCGTCGCCGAGCAGCCGGCGCTCTTCGGCGCTCCCACCGCATCCGAGACGCGCCCGCTCTTTGGGCGCGTGCTCGGCCAGGTGCAGGACACGTTCGTCGTCTCGACGTTCGGGGAGGAGGTCTTCTTCCTCGACCAGCACGTGGCCCACGAACGGGTCCTGTTCGAGCGCTTCCGGCGCGAGCTTCTGGACGGGGTCCCGGCGGCCCAGGCGCTGCTCTTTCCCGAGCCGCTCGAGCTGCCGCCGGCGGCGTGCGCCCTGCTCGAGCGCTGGCGTGAGCCTCTCGAGCGACTCGGCTTCGCCTTCGAGGGGTTCGGCGGTCCGGCGATCGTCGTCCGCGCCGTCCCTGCGCTGCTCAAGGCCAGCGAGCCGAGGCGCCTCATCGAGGCCGCCGTGGACGAGTTCGCGGGCGCCGGCACCGGCGCGCCGACGCTCGACCGCGCCCTCGCGTTCGTCGCATGCCGCGCCGCCGTGAAGGCCAATACGCCTCTGGCGCGCGAGGAGCTGGAGCGGCTGGTCGTCGAGCTGTCCGCCACGGAGACCCCGTACTTCTGTCCCCACGGCCGGCCCATCGTCAGCCGAGTCTCGCTGCACGACATCCGCCGCGAGCTGAAAAGAAACTGGTAAATGAAGACCGCAAAGGCTGGCAGCTCGGGCGCCTGGGTGGGGGCTGATACACTGGGACGGATGAGCGAGGACCTGAAGGTCCCCGTGGCTGTGATCGCCGGGCCCACCGGTGTCGGCAAGACCGCGGTTGCGGTGGCGCTGGCCCGCCTGGTTCCGATCGAAGTGATCAGCGCCGACTCGCGGCAGGTCTATCGCGGCATGGATGCCGCGACGGGCAAGCCGTCGCTCGAGGCGCGGCGTGCCGTCGCCCACCACCTCATCGACGTCGTGGACCCCGACGACCGGTACCAGGCCGCACGCTTTCGTCGCGACGCCGAGGACGCCATCGAGGCGATCCGGGCCCGTGGACGCCTGCCCGTCGTCGTCGGCGGCACGGGGCTCTACATCCGGGCGCTCCTGCGCGGGCTCGATCCCGCGCCGCCGGCCGATCCCGAATTCCGGCTGGAGCTGGCAGCGCTGGCCGCCCGCGAGGGCCGGCCGGCGCTCCACGCGCGCCTGAACGCGGAGGCTCCGGCCGTGGCGCGGCGGCTCCACCCGAACGATCACGTGCGGGTCGTGCGCGCCCTCGAGGTGGCCCGCGCGGGCGGGAGCGTGTCGGCGCAGACGCGCTGGCGGAAACCCGGCGAGCGCTATCGGGTGACGTACTTCGGCCTCACCATGTCGAGCGCCTGCTCGCACGGGGCTACGACGCCTCGCTGCCGTCCATGCAATCGATCGGCTATCGCGAGTTCGCGCAGGTCGCGCGCGGCGCGCTCTCGGTGCCCGAGGCCCTGCGCCTCATGCAGCGCGACACCGTGCGGTACGCCAAGCGTCAGTGGACGTGGTTCGCGCGCGAGCCGGAGATCGCCTGGATCGACGTCGAGAAGCTCGGAGGAGCCGAGCGCGTGGCCGACGAGATCGCTCCCCAGCTGGAACGGAGCCTGGCCGGCCGGTGAGGCGCACGGGAAACGGAACCCGCAACGGCCAGGAGCGCGCTGTCATCGGCGCGCTGCGGCGGCCCTCGCAGCGCCGCTCCGAGGTCGACGAGTCGCTCGAGGAGCTGGCGGGGCTGGTGGTGGCGGCCGGGGGCGCCGTCGTCGGCCGCGTCACGCAGGAGCGGGCGGCGCCGACGCCGGCCCTCTACTTCGGGCGCGGCAAGGTCGAGGAGATCGGCGCCGCCGCCCGCGCAGCATCCGCCGACCTTTTCGTCTCCGACGATCAGCTGTCGCCGATCCAGGAGCGCAACATCTCCGAGGCGCTCGGCATCAAGGTGATCGATCGGACCGCGCTGATCCTCGACATCTTCGCCCAGCGCGCGCGCACGGCCGAGGGCAAGCTGCAGGTCGAGCTCGCGCAGCTCACGTATCTGCTGCCGCGACTGATCGGGCAGTGGACCCACCTCGAGCGTCTGGGCGGCGGCATCGCAAGGTCATGCAGATTCGCCGGCAGCTCGAGGGCGTGCAGGTGCATCGCCGCCTGCAGCGCCAGGGACGCCGCAAGTCGGGTGTCCCGGTGGTCGCGCTCGTCGGATACACGAACGCGGGGAAGACGACGCTCCTCAATCGGCTCGCCGGCGCCCAGCTGACCGCGGCCGACCGGCTGTTCGTGACGCTCGATCCCGCGGCGCGCCTGGTCCATCCGGTCGGCGGCCGGGCGTTCATCATGACCGACACCGTCGGGTTCATTCGCAAGCTTCCCCACGAGCTGGTGGCCGCGTTTCGCGCGACGCTCGAGGAGCTGGCCGACGCCGACGTGCTGCTGCACGTCGTGGACACGAGCCATCCGGCGATGGAAGAGCACATGCGGGCGGTCGCCGATCTCCTGCAGGAGCTCGAGGTCGCCGATCGTCCCACGGTGCTGGCGCTGAACAAGGTCGATCGGCTCGACACAGACCCGGCGCCGCTCGTGGCCCGGCGCGACGGCGTCGCCATCTCGGCCGCCGCGGGCACCGGCCTGGACGCGCTCCTGGCCGCGATCGAGCGCGCCCTGCCGCCTGTCGGCAGCGTGACGCTCCGGATTCCGCACGCCGACGGCACCGCGGTAGGGCTCTGCTACGAGCGCGGCCGCGTGCTCGCGCGCCGCGACGGCCCCGGCTACGTCGAGCTCGACGCCGATCTGCCGATCGGGCTGCTCCGGAGCCTGGCGCGCTACCGCGTCGCCGAGCCCCCGTCCGTCCTCGGGATGGTAGACTGAGCGCCCCCATGGGACTCGCCAACTGGTTGACGATCATCCGGATATTGCTGATCCCCGTGTTCGTGACGCTGCTCGTCTACCGGCGCCCCGGACCGGCGCTACTCGTCTTCGGCGCCGCCGCGTTCACCGATCTGCTGGACGGCTGGGCGGCGCGCCACTGGAAGGACGAGAGCACGCTCGGCGCGTTCCTCGACCCGATGGCGGACAAGCTCCTGCTCACGGCGTCGTTCATCACGCTGACGTACCTCAAGGCACTACCGTTCTGGATCGCCGCCGTCGTCATCAGCCGCGACGTCATCCTGGTGATCGGAACGCTCCTCATCTACATGCTCGGCGGGCGCATCCATCCGCATCCGACGTGGGCGGGGAAGGCGGCGACGTTCTTCCAGGTCCTCACGGTGCTCACCGGCTTGCTGGCGCGCTTCTTCCAGGTCCAGCTCGCCCCACGGCCGATGCTCTGGCTCGCGGCCGGTTTCACGATCATCTCGGGGCTTCAGTACATCGTCCAGGGCATGCGCTTCCTCAACTCCTCTCCCGTCGTGGAGCGGGAGGACTCTCCTGAAGACGCTCTCTATCGCTGAGCCGAGCGGCGTGATCGTGGCCGCCGTGCGGCCGAGATCGCCGGCGGCCGCGGCGGGGCTCGCCCGGGGCGACCGGATCGTGGCAGTGAACGGCCACCGGCTCCGGGACGTGATCGACTTTCACTTTCACGCCGGGGATGCGCGACTCGAGCTGGCCGTCGAGCGCGACGGCGTCGCCGTCTTGCGGTGGCTCGATCGCCGCGGGGCCGATCTCGGGCTCGAGCTGGCGGCGCCCCGACCCGGCGACATCGCCACGTGCGCCAACAAGTGCGTCTTCTGCTTCATCCATCAGCTGCCCCGGGGGATGCGCAAGAGCCTCTACGTGAAGGACGACGACTACCGCCTGTCGTTCCTGCACGGAAACTACATCACGCTCAGCGACCTGGACGAAGCCGCGTTCGAGCGGATCCTCGAGCAGCGCCTCTCGCCGCTCTACGTCTCCGTTCACGCCACCGATCCCGAGCTGCGGCACGCGCTGCTCGGCCGGCCGCGCCACTCGGCCGAGATCCTGCCGCGGCTCGAGCGCCTCGCCAAGGCGGGGATCCGCGTGCACGCGCAGATCGTCCTGTGCCCCGGCCTCAACGACGGGCCGCACCTGGAGCGGACGCTGTTCGAGCTGGCGCCGCTCCATCCCAGCGTCGCGACGACCGCGATCGTCCCGGTGGGCCTCACGCGCCATCGCGAGCGGCTGCCGGCGCTCCGGAGCCTGACGCCGGTGGAAGCGCGCGCGCTGATCGCGACGATCGAGGGGTGGCAAGCACGGTGGCTCGCGGAGCTCGGCAGCCGCTTCGTGTTCCTCGGCGACGAGATCTATCTGCTGGCCGGTCTGCCGTTGCCGCCGGCCGCGGCGTACGAGGGCTTTGCAATCGCCGAGGATGGGATCGGCCTGGTGCGCCGGTTCGAGGACGGCTTCGCGCGCACGATGGCCCGGGCGCGGAAGCCCATTCCGAGCCGAGCGGTGACCCTGGTGAGCGGGGAGATGTTCGCCCCGCGGCTGGTCTCGCTGCTCGGCCGGGCGGGGATCGACACGGCGACGGTCCGCGTCGCCGCCGTACCCAACGACTTCTTCGGACGGGCGATCGGCGTGGCGGGGCTCCTGACCGGTCGCGATATCCAGCGCTGCCTCACCGCGCGGCCGGATCTCGGCCGGGCGGTGCTGGTACCCTCGGTGGCCCTGCGCGACGTCGACGGCGTGTTCCTCGACGACCAGACTCCCGCGGACCTCGCGCGTGATCTCGGCGTGCCGGTGCGGGTCGTGGCGCCGACGCCGAGCGCGCTGCTCAAGGCGCTGCGCGACGCCTGAGCCGATGGCCGCTCGAAGTCGAGCATGATCCGTCCGATCATCGCGATCGTGGGACGTCCCAACGTCGGCAAGTCGACGCTCTTCAACCGTCTTGTCGGCTGGCGCCGGGCGCTCGTGCGTGACACGCCGGGCGTGACGCGCGACCGGCTCTACGGGCGCGTCAGCTTCGAGCGCTGGCAAGCGACGGTGATCGACACGGGCGGCTTCGATCCGTCGTCCCAGGAGCCCCTGATCGAGGGCGTCCGCCGCCAGGTGCTCACCGCCGTGGACGAGGCGGACCTGGTCCTGTTCGTCGTCGATGCGCGTGACGGCGCGACCGCGCTCGACCTCGAGATCGCCGGCATCCTCCGGCGCGCGGGCCGGGTCGTGGTGCTGGCGGCGAACAAGGTCGACGCCGGCGCGCAGGAGTCCGCGCTGCCGGAGCTGTACCGGCTGGGCTGCGGCGATCCGGTTCCGATCTCGGCCGAGCATGGACGCGGCGTTGCCGAGCTCGTGGAGGTGCTGCGCGGCCGCGCGCCGGCGCCGGCCGCTTCGGCCTCGACGTCGGCCGCACCCGTCCACGTCGCCGTCGTGGGACGACCGAACGTCGGCAAATCGTCCCTGGTGAACGCGATGATCGGGGCCGAGCGCGTGCTCGTCCACGAGGCGCCCGGAACGACGCGCGACGCGGTCGACACGACGCTCGTCTACGAGGGGCGTACCTACGTGCTCGTCGACACGGCGGGCATCCGGCGCAAGGGGCGCGTGCAGGAGACCCTCGAGAAGCTCGCCGTCGTGATGGCGCTCAAGAGTCTCGAGCGGTGCGAGGTGGCGCTGGTGGTGGTCGACGCCACGGAGGGCGTGGCGGCCCAGGACGCGCACATCGCCGGCTATGCCAACGAGGCCGGCCGGGCCGCCGTCGTCGTCGTCAACAAGTGGGACCTGGTGCCCCACGGGATGGTCCGGAAGGCCGAGGTCGTCGAGCAGATCAGCGAGCGGCTGCCCTTTCTCGACTACGCGCCCGTGTGCTTCACGTCGGCCACGCGCCCCGAGGGAATTCCTGAGCTCTTCGACACGATCGACCAGGTGGCCGCGGAGGCCAAGCGCCGGATTCCCGGCGACGCGGTGACGCAGGCCCTGCGCGCGGCGATCGCCCGGCGCCCGGTGTCGCTGCGGGGCGACGCGCTGACCATCCAGTCCGCCTCACAGGTGGCCATCCAGCCTCCGACCTTCGCGCTGCGCGTGAATCGGCCCGACGAGATCCATTTCTCCTACGCGCGGTACCTCGTGAAGTCTTTGCGCCACGCGTTCGGACTGGCGGGTTCTCCGATCCGGCTGTCGCTCAGAAAGGCGACCAAGTCGAGGACGCGGGCGAGGCGAGTGCGCCGGTGAGCCTGGGCCGGCTCCGGGCAGGTGGGTGGGGGCTCCTCCTGGCCCTCGCCGTCCTGGCCGGCGTGGTCGTACTGCTCGCGAGCCCTCGCCATCGCGCCCTGTACCTCGGCTGGGCCACGTCATCGGGAGCGCCGGCCAATCCCGGGGCTGGCGGGCGCCCCGCAGCGGTCGCCGCCGCGCCCTCGCTCGTGCCGGGTCGCCTTCTGGCGGTCCCCGACACGGAGAGTCGAATCCACGTGCGCGTTGCCGACACCGTGCCGTCCCGGCTACCGGCCGAGGGCGTACCGCCGGGGTGGACCACGAAGGAGTTCGTGGGCCGGGCATCGGTGGAGCTCGTCAGGGACGAGAACCGCCTGGCCCTCCGGCTCCGGAGCGAGCAGTCGTCGTTCGCCCTCTACCGGGACGTGGTCGTCGACCTCCGCGAGTTCCCCTTTCTCTCGTGGTCGTGGAAGGTCGTCCAGCTTCCGGACGGGGGAGACATCCGCGAGCGCGCCCGCGACGACCAGGCGGCGCAGCTCTACGTGATCTTCCCGCGCTGGCCGTCGCCCCTCAGGAGCAGCGACGTGCTGGGCTACGTGTGGGACACCCGCGCGCCGGTCGGCACGCGGCTCACGAGCACCCAGGCCTCGAACGTCAAGGTCATCGTCGTGGCCTCGGGGAGCGCCCAGCGGGGTGTCTGGCGGGTCGAGCAGCGGGCCGTCGTCCAGGACTACGTCGCCCTCTTCGGCCGGCAGCCCCCGCGGGTGGGGCGGGTGGCCGTCATGATCGACACCAACGACACCCGGGGGGCTGCCGAGGCCCTCGTCGGCGACATCGCCTTCGCCCGGGAGCGTTCCGAAAGCATGGAAATCCCAACGTCTATGCTAAGATGACGCGCATGGCGGATCCCGAGCGTCCGCGCGACGATCTCGAGGACGACGAGCAGCGCTTCGAGGACGAGGGCCGGCGGTCGATTTTCTCCGCGCTCTGGTTCCGGGCGATCCTCGTCGTGGTCGTGCTCGGCGTCGTCGCCGCCGTCGCGGTTCCGTACGTTCTCGAGCTCGCCAATCAGCCGGCGGCGAAGCCGACGGTTGTCGCGCGACCGGAGACCCCGCCGCCACCCGCACCTATGGTGCCGCCCGCGGCGCCCGCGGAGACCCCACCGGCGCCGACTGCGGCGCCCGCGCCCACGATGGAGAAGCCGCCCGCCCCCGAGAAGCCGCCGGTCGCGGAGAAGGCGCCCGCTCCGGAAAAATCGACGCCGGCACCCGCGCCCGCGAAGAGGGCGGACACGCGGACGAGCGCGGTCGCGAAGGAATCGACGACGCCGCGCCCGAAGGCGACGAGCCCCGCGCCGGCAATGCAGGGCCCCGGCGCGTACTTCGTGCAGGTCGGCGCGTTCAAGAGCCCGGATACAGCCAAGCGGCTCGCGACACGACTGCGTGAGCTCAAGTATAACGTGGAAGAAACGCCGATGAGCGACGGCACGAAGACGGAGCGTGCGAGCGCTCCCGCGCCGAGCTCGTTGGCAGCCGGCGACAAGTACGACGTGTACGTGACGGGCGGCACGGCCGCGGATATCAACGCGAAGCTCGGTCCGAAGGGACTCACGTCCGAGCCGTCGGCCGGCGGCGTGGTCGTGAAGCCCAGCCTGCCGCTGCGGGACGCGGTCGCGCTCTCGAAAGATCTCGCGGTCGACGGGCTCAAGGTGCAGGTGCGACGGTCGAGCAGCGGCGCCGCGTCGGCGCGCGCGGCTCCCGCGGCGGCCGCATCCGCGTCGAGCGCCGACGGGCTCTATCGCGTTCGTGTCGGCCCGTTCGACGATCGCGCGGCCGCGACGTCCACGCTTCGCGAGCTCCAGCAGCGTGGCTACACGCCGTTCATCGCGCGAGCCGGTCAGTGACCGCCGGAGCCGCGTGGACCTCCCGGGCCGCGTCTCCAGAGGGAGGTGACGTCCAACCGTGACGAAGAACGATCTGGTCAATGCGGTGGCCAACCACGGCCTCTCGAAGCGGCAGTCGTCATCGGTTGTCGAATCGGTGTTCGACATCATCTTTCGCTGCTTCGAGAAGGGTGAAGACGTGAAGATCGTCGGGTTCGGGCATTTCCGGATCCGCCGCAAGGCATCGCGCCGCGGGCGGAATCCACAGACCGGCGAGTCCATCGAGATCACGGCGCGCAAGGTGCTCACGTTCAAGCCAAGCAAGGGGCTCAAACAACGGATCAATACACAAACGGCGTGACGACGGAAGTCGCCGAAAAGCTCTACTATCGCATCGGGGAGGTCGAAGCGATCACGGCCGTCCCCGCGTACGTCCTTCGCTACTGGGAATCGGAATTCAAGCTGCTCCGGCCCAAGAAGAATCCGGCCGGTCAGCGCCTGTACCGCCCACGTGATCTCGAGCTCGTCCAGCGGATCAAGACGCTCCTCTACGACGAGCGGCTGACGCTGGAAGGCGCCAAGAAGCGGCTCATCGCCGAGTCGCGCCGCACCGACCAGCTCGAGCTCGGCATGAAGGAAACGGCCTACGCGGACGCGCTCCGGCGCATTCGCGACCGTCTCGGCGTGCTGCGCACGCGTCTGGGTTCTTGAAGCCCACCGGGATATCTGCGACAATTCACGCCTAACGGTCGGGGCGTGGCGCAGCCCGGTAGCGCACATGACTGGGGGTCATGGGGTCGCTGGTTCAAATCCAGTCGCCCCGACCATTTTTCTCCTCTATCATTAGCCGCGCCTTTATGTCTGTCGTGGTCCTCACCAACGATGATGGTATCCACGCGCCCGGCCTCGCCGCGCTCGAGAAGGCGCTCGGCGAGCTCGGAGACGTGTACGTCGTGGCGCCCGAGCGCGAGCAGAGCACCTGCGGGCACGCGCTGACGCTGCACCGGCCGCTCAGACCCCACCGGCTCGCTGAGCGTCGCTTCGCGGTCAACGGCACGCCGGCCGATTGCGTGAACCTGGCGGTCCTCGGCTTCCTGCCGGCGCCGCCCGTGCTGATCGTGTCGGGCATCAATCACGGCGCCAATCTCGGCGACGACGTCACCTATTCCGGTACCATTGCCGCCGCCATGGAGGGCACGATCCTGGGCGTACCGTCCATCGCGGTGTCGCTCCTGGACGGGGGCGACTTCGACGTGGCCGGCCGCGTGGCGCGTCTGATCGCGATGCGCGTGCTGGTGTCGGGACTGCCGCCGCGGACGCTGCTGAACGTGAACGTGCCGGCGCAGCCGCCGCTCGGCATCCGGCTGGCGCGCCTCGGCCATCGCGTCTATCTGGACAAGATCGTCGAGCAGGCCGATCCGCGCGGCCGGAGCCACTACTGGATCGGCGGCGGCGATCCCCGATGGGATGCGGTCGAGGGCACGGACATGGGCGCGGTGCACGAGGGCTTCGTCTCGCTGACGCCGCTCCATCTCGATCTCACCAACCATCGCGCGCTGGTGCAGCTCGACGACTGGTCCGCCGGCTTGACCGCGCAGCTCCGGGGCGAGACCGCGCGGCCGCCCCGCCGGGCCCCCGCCGCCACACCGACGAGGAAGCCGCGGAGAGGGTAGTGGAGCGGCCGCGCGACGCGTACGAATCGGCCCGCGCGCGCATGGTCGAGGAGCAGCTCGCGCGCCGCGAGGTCACCGACGAGCGCGTGCTCGCTGTGATGCGGCGCATGCCGCGGCATCTGTTCGTCGAGGAAGCGCTGCGCGATCGCGCCTACGGCGATCACCCCCTGCCGATCGGCGAGGAGCAGACGATCTCCCAGCCGTACATCGTGGGCTTCATGTCACAGCTCCTCGAGCTCTCCGGCCAGGAGAAGGTGCTCGAGGTCGGCACCGGCTCGGGCTACCAGACGGCCGTGCTCGCCGAGCTCGCGCGGCGCGTCTGCTCGGTCGAGCGGCTGCCCCGGCTGGCCGAGCGCGCCCGCGCACTCCTCGAGCGGCTCGGCTACGACAACGTCTGGGTGCGCGTGGGCAGCGGCACCCTCGGCTGGCCCGACGAGGCGCCGTTCGATAGGATACTGGTCACGGCCGGCGGGCCGTCGGTGCCGCCGCCGCTCTTCCAGCAGCTCGGCGAGGGCGGCCGCATGGTGGTGCCGGTCGGCGACGCCGTGAACCAGGTCTTGACCGTCGTCGAGAAAGTTCGAGGCGAAATGAAAACGCGCCTGTGCGGCGAGTGCAAGTTCGTGAAGCTGGTGGGAAAGTACGCCTGGGAGGTATGACGACCCTGTACAATGAGCCGGTCGCGTCGGGGCGTAGCGCAGCCTGGTAGCGCGCACGGTTCGGGACCGTGAAGTCGGAGGTTCAAATCCTCTCGCCCCGACCATCTCTCCGCCCGTCCGGCTGCCGGCTGTCACGCGGCCGGACGGGCGACCGAAATCCGGGCCACGATCGGTGAGCAAATCGAAATCGGCGGCAGAAATCATCGTCGAGGGACGGGTCCAGGGTGTCGGATATCGCAACTACGCGCAGCGGCGAGGCTCGAGCCTCGGGCTCGCCGGCTTCGTCATGAACCTCAAGGACGGTCGCGTGCGGGCCCGGGCCGAAGGGCCGCGTCCGGTCATCGAGGAGTTCATCCGCGAGCTCGGCAAGGGACCACCCCTCTCGCTCGTCGAGAACGTGAAGGTCCGCTGGCTGCCGCCGTCGGGTCGGTTCGGCGAGTTCGGCATCCGGTACGCGGAGTTCGAATCGTGAGGGCGGGCGCGCTCCGCGAGGGCGCCGTGCTCGGGCTCGCGACGCTGGGGCTGATAGTCGCGCTCGGGCCGGTGGCCGCTCACGCCGAGCCGCGCGCGCTGCAGCGCACGCACGAAGTGAAGCCCGGCGACACCCTCACCGCGATCGCGAAGAAGTACGGCATCACGGTGGCCGCGCTCGTGAGGGCCAACAACCTGCCCGGCCCGGATGCCATCAAGGTCGGCCAGCGGCTGGTCATTCCGTCGGGGGACACGGTCGTCGCGGGGCGGGGAAGTGCGCCCGCGCCGACCCCCACCGTCCGGCCCGCGTCGGTCTCGAGGGCGCGGGCGCCGACCCGGCTCGTCCTCGGGGTGCCCGACTTCGACAGCTCGAGCGTGCCCTTCACGTGGCCCGTCGAGGGCCCGGTCATTTCGACCTTCGGCCAGCGCCGGAGCGGCTGGCACGGCGGCATCGACATCAAGGCGCCGGTCGGGACGCCGGTGTGGGCCGCGGCGGGCGGCGTCGTCATCGCGAGTGGCGTGGAGACCGCCTACGGGCTCGTCGTCAAGATCGAGCACCGGGGCGGCTTCGTGACCGTCTACGCCCACAACGACGTCAACCTCGTCGAGGTCGGGGACCGTGTCGACGCCGGGGAGATGATCGCCCTGGTCGGACAGACCGGCCGGGCCACGACTCATCACGTGCACTTCGAGATCCGGTACGAGGGGCTCGCCTACAATCCGCTCTACTTGCTCCCGCTGCCTCCGCGGTTCGCGCAGGTCGACGAGACGGTCGAGCGACCGCATGAGTGAGGAGGCCGAAGAGGCCGTTCCCGACCAGCCGCTCGACACCCTCCTCGACGAGGTCGACAAGGAGGTCCGCGAGGAGACGCGCGAGACCAGCCGCGAGAACCTCAGAGTTTACTTGAAGGAGATCTCGCGGATCCCGCTCCTCTCCCGCGAGGACGAGGCGGCGCTGGCGCGACGCGTGCGCGCGGGCGACGCCGCCGCCAAGGCCAGCCTCACCGAGGCCAACCTGCGGCTCGTGGTCCAGATCGCGCGGCGCTACCTCAACCGCGGCCTCCCGCTGCCGGACCTGATCGAGGAGGGCAACATCGGGCTCCTGCGCGCGGTCGAGAAATTCGACGGCACACGCGGGACGCGATTCTCGACGTACGCGACCTGGTGGATCCGCCAGGCGGTCGTCCGCGCGCTGGCGAACCAGGCGCGCACCATCCGTCTGCCGGTGCACGTCGAGCTCCTGCTCGGGCGCTACAAGCGCGAGCAGCAGCGGCTCACCCAGGCCCTCGAGCGCCCGCCGACGATGGAAGAGCTGGCGGCGGCTCTCGGCACCACCGTGGAGCAGATCGAGGAGCTCGAGGAGATTCGCCAGCAGCCCGTGTCGCTCGAGACACCGGTGGGCGAGGGCGCGGGCCGCGTGAGCGACCTCGTCGCCGATCCGTCGGCGGACCCGAGCAGTGCCATCGCCGCCCTCTTCCGCGAGCGCGCCGACCTCGCGACCGTGCTCGACGACCTCGCCGCCAACGAGCGCACCGTGCTGCGGCGCCGGTTCGGGCTCGAAGGTGACCCGCCCGAGAGCCTCGAGGCGATCGGCCGTCGGCTCGGGCTGACGCGCGAGCGCATCCGTCAGATCGAGGGGGGCGGGCTGCGCAAGCTCCGTGCGCTCCTGTCCGCCCGCGGCATCGACGCGACCGATCTCCTCTGACGCCCGTTGACGGTGCCGCGCCCCGGGTGCCATGCTCCGGGCGGAGGTAGCGCATGAAGAGCGGGTTCAAGGTTCTCGACAGCGACCTGCACACGATGGAGCCGGACGGCCTCTGGGAGACGTATCTCGAGGCCCCGTTCAGGAAGTTCGCGCCGCAGTTCACCCGCCGGTCGGAGAACGCCTCGAACCAGCCCGTCATCCGGATCGGCGCGCTCGAGATCGGCGAGATGTCCCGGCGCCCGCAGACCGCCGTCGTCGGCAAGGACCTCCAGCAGCGGGCGTTCGCGCGCCACCCGCACTACGAGATCGCCCACGCGCGCGGCTACGACGCCGAGTCGCATCTGGGTGCGATGGACATCGAGGGCATCGACGTGGCCGTCATCTACGGCACGCGCGGGCGCCAGGTCCTGATGCACGACGACCTCGAGCCCGAGGTGGCCGCGGCCCTGGCGCGGGCCCACAACAACTGGACGCGAGACTTCTGCGCCCGCGACCCCCGCCGGCTGAAATTCGCCGCCCAGATCGCGTTTCACGACGTCGGTCTCGCGATTCGTGAGGCGCAGCGCGCGGTGCGCGAGCTGGGCGCGGTCGCGGTGATCGGCAACCCCAATCCGGTGGGAGGCCGCCACATTCACGACCCGGAATTCGAGCCGCTCTGGGACGCCATCGAGGAGCTCGAGGTGCCCGTGGGCTTCCATCCGACCGGGCAGTCCTCGCTGCGCGACGACATCGCGCGCCGGTATCTGGACCATCCGAACGGGCGCGTCATCGGCGTGGCCGGGCGCAATCCGATGGAGCTCATGCTGGCCTTCGCCAGCTTCGCGGCGGGCGGCGTGCTCGAGCGGCACCCCCGGCTGCGGTGCGCCTTCCTCGAGGGCACCTGCGGCTGGCTTCCGTGGTGGCTCTGGCGCCTGGACGAGGCGTGGGAGAAGTTCGGCCCCGGCTCGGAGGTGCAGGTGTCGCAGCTCCCGAGCCAGTACTTCTTCCGGCAGTGCTACGTGGCCACCGACGCGGACGAGAAGGTGCTCAAGCAGGTGGTCGAGGCGGTCGGCGACGACAACATCGTTGTCTCGACCGACTATCCGCACTCCGACGGGCTGTTCCCGCACGCGATCGAGGAGTTCGTGGCGATCGAGGGCGTGAGCGACAAGACCAAGGCCAAGATCCTCTGGGACAACTGCGTGCGGCTATACAAACTCGATGGCGGGCGGTGACTCGGGCTCGGGCGGCAGCGTCACGATCACGAACGAGGTGAGCCGCAGCTCGTTGTCGACTTCCGGATGGCCCCGCCGGTCGTTGCGACGCCGCTCCGGGCTCGCATCGGCCGGACTCGGTTGGGGCGGGCGCCGGGTCTGACGCCGCTCGTCCTGGCGGCGATCGACCATTACCTGGACCGTGCTGTCGCCCTTGAAGTGCTGCTCGAGATAGCTCGCCAGAGCCTCGTTGCCGCGCGAGACGATGAGCAGGAAGCGGTTGTCCACCTGCCGGCCACTATCGCACGACTGCCTCGCCGTACCGCACTTATAGTGGCGTCACCGGCGGTGGAAGCCACCCCGCTGACCGCACGACGCGACGCTAGTCCACGCCGAAGTCGTACAGCGCGCCGCCCGGCATCGTGCCGCTGGTCCTGGTGAAGACGAAGGCGAATTCCCCAGGCGCCAGTGGAGCCCGGGGGCGGATGCGGAAGAATCCTCGCTGATCTCGCTCGGCCTCGACGTCGACTCGGTCCTCGGAGCGGATGCCCCGCTGGCTCACCGAGCCCGCGTACGGGCCGACGTAGGACGAGCCCGAGATCCGGAGGTTCCGGTCGTTCTTGCCGGGGTCGAGTTTGACGAGTACCACGTCGGCCGGGTCGGCGGTGGTGAGGAAGACCGGCTGGCGGTCAATCGTCCGGTACTTCGCCTTGTTTCCGGCCAGCACGAGCTCGGTCTTGCGGCCGCTGAAGGGCGCGCGACTCGTCTCGATGTCGCCGCTGGTGCCGATCAGCTCCACCTGCTTGCCCCCGCTGAGGTGATAGATCGGCCCTCGACGCCCGCCTTGGGGGGCGGCCGCTGCCGGCGCCGAGGCCGCGGGCGCCGAGGCGGCCGGCGCGGACGCCGCCGGCGGCGCGCCGCCGCTGACGATCGCCTGCATGACCTTCTCGGGCGTCCCGGCCTGCTTGAGCGCGATCAGCGCTTCGGTCCGCGTGTCGAACTTCGTCTGGCTCGAGCGCATCTTTGCGAGGATGACGTTTTCCGAGAATCCAGCCTTGACCATCTGGATGACCGTCTCGTTGGTCATGACTTCCTGGCCGGAGACGGACGCAGTCGAGCTAACCAGCAAGCAGGCCGCGAGCAAAAGGAAAGTGAAGAGCCGCTGCGCCCTGGACGCGCTCCGGAAGGCGACGAGCAAAGCCATCTGGCACCCCGTCATGGAGGAAATCACTGACGCTGCGGTCATGTAAGCAAGCCGTGCGGCCGGGTGTCAACGTAAAGCTTCACGTGGGGTGCTAGAATCGATCGCGCACTTCTCGGCAGTGTCGTGCCGTGGTCGCTTGGCGCCCCCCGTAGCCCAGGTGGATAGAGCAGGCGCAGTGGTCGCTGTGGTGCTCGCTCTCATCGCGCTCATACGCGCCCTGGGGTAGGGCATAACAGACCGCGCAATGGTGGAGTCCGTGCAGTTGACAATGTTCCCATAGGAATGGGAACGTGTCGCCTCGGAGACTTGGAACGGTGATCAAGGAGCTGCGAAGACGGTTCGCAAAGCCAATCCGTCAGTTTCTGTTCTCAAGCGCCTGGCCCGTGCCCTCGGCGTGCCGGTGACGGAGCTGTTGGAATGACGGCACCTGAGCCCACCTATCCGCCGCTCTCGACGAGAGAGATCCAAATCTTGCCCGAAGGCGCCCGCGTCATCGTGATATGGAGCGAAGGGAACGACGGCCCCCACGAGTACCGCGTCGCCTGGCGCCGCGGGGAGCCGTACGCGCAGACGGAAGAGGAGCATCGCCTGGGGCGCGTGGACCTTGAGAAGTGGCTGACGTACTACGTCGGGCCGCGGCGTCCGTTCACGCGAGTCTGGGCGCTCGCCGCTCGGCGCGCCGAATGACGGCGGAATAAAGCAACGCCCCCAGCGCGGCTGACAAGGCGGTGACGTGGTCGCGACCGTCAGGAGGATCACGCCCGAGAAGCCCTATCGAGCCGGCCAGGGGGATCGTCTACGACCTGAAATGGCTCTACGCGCTTGGGAGCGGCGCGGCGCGCTTACCCAATTCCGATCAGACGCAAGAGCCTCGTCGCGACCGACGCCAACGCGATCCCGAGCGCGATCTGGAGCGGCAGGTTGAACCAGCCCATGTGCGACCTCCCATGTCAGAGTTCTTAACTGCTACCTCGCCGGCGCAAGTTTACTCACGAGGAGAGTCGATGAGGCGTAAACGGTGAGGTGACAGCCACTGAGCAGCGCGAGCCCGCGGGCCGCTAAAGCGCTTGGTCGGCGACTCGCCACCTACCCGATGAGTAGGTCAAGCGCTCAAGGCGGTCGACCGCTTGGACGGGCTCACGCCGTCGGCGTCCCGGAGGCCGATGGCCCGCAGCAGTTTCCTAAACTGCGTGCCGGGTGTTCGAGTCACCCCGGGGGCACCATTTCTTATCGATCACTTCCACTTCCGCCCTCTGACCCTGTGTCTCAACCGGTCTGGTTGTGCCGTGCCGCTGCCCGGTCGGCGCGCGCGACGAGCCACGGCACCGAAACGACCGGTCGGCAGTTCTGGCCTTCCATGCCGTCCTCGCGGTTCTCCGTGCCAGGGAGCAAGCGGTTGGCCAGACCGAGCGCGTCGGAGGTCAACCCAGGAAACAACCCGTGAACCTTATCAGCGACCTTCGCGGGAAGCGACAGGACTACGTGCGAGTTGCCGTGTCGCACGGCCTTCAAGATCCGGCGCGCCGCTCGCTCTACGTCCATCGATAACAACGGCAAACTGTCGGCTAGACTGAACCACGTGTACTCCGCGTTGTGCTGTCCCTTGAACGTCGCGTGCCGCGGACTTCCGGTGCGCATCAGTCCCGGGCAGACCGTCGTTACGAGGATGCCCGACGCTCGGAGTTCCGCGCAGAGTCCCTCGGAAAGTCCGACGAGGGCGAACTTGCTCGAGCTGTACGGCAAGAGATGCGGGACACTCACCTTGCCGCCGATGGACGCGATGTTGACGATGCGACCCTCACCCCTCGGCCGCATATGCGGCAACACCGCCAGAATGGCGTTGAGTGGACCCCAGAAGTTCGTAGCCATGTCGCGCTCGAAGTCGGCGGCGGTCATGACGCTGACAGGCCCGACGTCGACCATCCCGGCATTGTTGATCAGCACGTCGATATGACCGAAGCTCGCTTGCACGGACTGAATCAGCTCCGCCACCTGGTGGCGATCTGTCACGTCGCAGGTCAGCGCCAGGACGGCCGAGCCCGTCTCGGCAAGGCTCTCGCGCGCCCGGGCGAGTGTGTCGGAGTCGCGACCACAGATCGCGACGCGCGCCCCTGCGAGGCCGGCTTGTCGCGCGAGCTCCAGCCCGAGCCCCCGCGTGCCACCGGTGATTAGGACCGTGCGGTTCCGGAGGTCGAAGCGCGTGAGCCGTCGGCCGAGCGCGCGACCGCCCGCTGTCGCCAGCGCACTGGCTACTATCCATGTTCTCGGGTCAGTCGCGATCCGCAGCAGCGTGCTTTGGTTTTTCATGGCGACCTCCTCTTCGATCGATCGAATCGTGGCCTCGCCACTACGGCGTAGCGTCAGCGACCCGTCCAGCAATCGGTGTGCCACGTCCAACTCGGCGTGCTGGACATCGCGTCGGGGAGGGGACATCGGGGCGCCGAGTCACCCGGCTTCGAGTTCTTGTGGAGAGCCGATCCAGCAAGCCCGAAGCGCCATTGCATCGCGCAGTGGCGCGACATGAAAATAACGGAGGTTGGATGTCCCGAGCCGTCCTGCTCAGCAGAAGTGGCTGTTCGAGATACGGGGCCGGGCGACGAAACTACGACGACAATTTACACAACTAGGGCAAGTTTACGCAATCCGGCGGTGACGCCGACGCGACCGAGCGCGCCATCACCTGAGCCCCTCTGCTAGACTCCTCGGAACCTCAAGGGAGGCGCTCATGCGCGTGATCGAGCTCGTTAGCCAGACCTGGACATGAGATGAAATTGATCGCAATTCGACATGGCGAAACCGAGTGGAACGCGCAAGGTCGAGAAATGGGCCAACTGGATAGTGCGCTGACCGAGCGCGGTATTCAGCAGGCACGCCTTGTTGCCGGGCGTCTGAACCAAGCGGCATTCCATGCTCTCTATAGCAGCGATCTCGGCCGTGGCATTCAAACAGCAGAGATCATTGCCTCCACATGTCAGAAGCAGGTGCAGTTGGACGCCGGGCTTCGAGAACGGCATATGGGCATCTTCCAAGGCCTCACACTGGCAGAGATGCGCGAGAGGTTTCCTAAGGAACGCGCTGAATTTGAACGGGGTGACCCCGACTATGTGATTCCCGGCGGCGAGAGTGCGCGACAAAGGTTGGAAAGAAGTGCACAAGTCTTAGGCAGTATCGCGGAACGTCATTCCAACCAAGTCGTTGTTGTCGTTACGC
>WNFK01222487.1_pt1 | contig 26082 bp, 22 predicted proteins | sample 5400281 | NCBI WGS metagenome assembly WNFK01 (sample SAMN13153350, study PRJNA577476) | soil metagenome | isolation source: 20 cm soil on Douglas fir-dominated hillslope | place: USA:California | collected 2013-09-17
CGATCGTCCAGATTGCCCTGTCCCGGAATGGTGATGACCACAATGTTTCCCCGGCCGGAAATGAGCGCTGCCATCCGCTTCAGGCTCTCTCTGCCGGCCTTGAAGTTATCCGTCCCGATGTACAGCAAGCGCTTTGAATTCGGCACATCGGCATCCACGCAGATTACCGGGATGCCTTGCGCCACGGCTTTGTCAATATCCGCCTGGAAAATTTCCGGTCGTGCCGCGGAAAGGCAGATTCCCGCCGGGTGCTGTTCCACGACCTGCCGGAAGATGCCAACCTCCGCGCTGGGGTCATACGTCACCGGGCCGGTCATCTCGGCCTTTACGCCGAGCGCCCTGGCCGCGTCGAGAAAACCAGCCTGCGCTTCCTGCCAGTACGGCAAATTAATGTTGGTTGAAACGAAGACGTAGCGTTCGTTTTCCTCATGGTACGGTTTCGCGCACGCCACAATGATCGTCGCCACCAAGAGAATAAGAAAACATGCCAGCGTAATCCCATATTTCCTCATTGAAATTCTCCTTCGCATCCAGTCTGGCCTTCGGGGGCGTGCCTTGCACTGATGGCTCCATTCTTGAACGGGAACTTTCCGTGCCGTCTCTTCCGGAGGCTGACTCTCGGGGGGATTCTAACACCCCCGGGCCTCATTCAAGCCAGCGCATGCGAGATTTATCCCGATCGGACCGGGATGCGCTACTTCACAAGCCGTCGCAATTTCTCTTGGTGCAGCAAACCTCGATCGATAAGCGGATTCGCAAGTTACATTGACTGAACTTCGCGCGCACCCTAAAGTGTCAGCTTCTTTTGCCCGGCAAGGCGCTTACAGTAGCGCCCGTTCGAATAGGTCGCGGAGCGGAAAATTGATCGAGCGCCCGCCTAACCGCACCGGCGCTGATTCTGGTTGGCGCGCTAATGACGTAATCCATCGCCAAGGTGAAATGGGAGGAATACACGGATGCCTTTCCGTCATTCGTCACGATGGTGGCGATCCCGCTGACCTTCAGCATCGCAACCGGCCTCAGCCTCAGGCTGATTTCCTTCACGGTAGTAAAGGTCGCGGCCGGAAAATTCCGCGAGGTGAGCATCCTGCTTTGGATCCTCACCGTGTTATTCATCCCGCGCTACATCCATCTCGCCGCCGCATAACCGATGCCGCTCTCGTTATTACGAGGGCGGACGGCAAAAACTTTCCGGTCATCCTGCTGTCTTCCAAATGTGATGGGGGGATTTGGTGCCCGAGAGAGGACTCGAACCTCCACGACCTTGCGATCACTAGCTCCTGAAGCTAGCGCGTCTGCCAGTTCCGCCACTCGGGCACAAGTACGGTTCACTCCGACCAGGTCGGGGTGACGCCTGAGATGATGACCCCGGCCCAGCCGGAGTCACACATACAACGAAGCATTTTCATTCTGCCCGGCAGTTTCCCCTTTGTCAACGCGATGAGAGTGCAGTGCTTAGCAGCGCCTCCAAATCTCGAGGCGCAGAGATCCCATCTGCCATCAGCGGTTCACTCGCCCTCAGCGCCGCCGGCGTGCTCAATCAAAAATCTGCCTTAGTTTGTTCATTTTGCCGCCCTATTCAGCCGCGTTCGAGCCCAGGTCCTTAGGCAAGCGAACTCATGACGTAGCATCGGTTTTAATAATTCTCGGCACTAGAATTTTTAATCCATAGTGCTATACTCCGCCTTATAAAACCCAAGTAACCCCTTGCCGGCCCGGCCGGCACTGCGAATCGGTTCCAAAGGGAGGTCACCATGGGGGAATCACAATCGCTAACGGGGCCACTGCTTTACCTGCTGATCGCCTGGGGAGTCGTTACCGCCGTATTCCTGGTCTTGCTGCTTCGGCGGAGCCTCCTCGAAAGCCACGAAGACGACCAAATCTTTCTCGATGCGGCTGGAGAGCATATGGCCAGAGAGCAGCGGGAGCTTGTGGCGAAGATCAACGCCCTCTCGCGGCCTATCATGGGAACTGGCATCCTGGCCGGCGTTCTGCTGCTGGTGATTGCCGGGATGTGGCTCAAGGATGGGCTGAAGGGCCTCTTCTAGGTCTTCAGGTCTCGACAGTTTGCCGGCAAGCTTCAGCGCGGCGCTGGTTTCGCTGGCTGCTGCTCTGGGGGTGGGCTCGCGGGAGCGGCTGGCGGGACCCTCGGCGCGAGCGAAGTGTGATTGAGCACAATAACCCAGTGGTTGTTGCGCTTCTCTAATACCATCGTAGTCTGGCCCTGGGATTCCATCTGTTGGCCATCCACAACTGCTTCGAAGTCCCACTGGTAGCACGCCCAACCCACCGTACCGCTCACCTTGATGTAGGTATTTGAGCGATCCATGCGCACCTGCTGCATGCGCGCGCGCTGTTGCTGGTAAACCGCAAGATAGTTGGTCCACCCGAGAATCGGCGGCGCCCACGAGCCGTTCACAATCGCCACATCGTCGGCGTAGTCCTTGTGCAGCTTTTCGATATCCCCGAGTTGCCATGCGCCCAGCATTTCCGACAGCGTGTAATCGATTTGCTGTTCGTCGCTCAAGGGAATCAGCATCTTGGAGCCGTCCGTGGAAGGAGCAGCGTCAGTCTTCTTCTTCTTTTCTTTCTGTGCCGCAGCGGGAGAAACGCAAGTCAAAAAGAGGGCGGATACCAGCAACAAGAGAATGGCCTTGTGAGCCGTTCGTCCGGCAAAGCGAGTCCGATGGAGATTCCTCATTCGCGTTTCACCCCTCGGCTGAAAAGAATAGCACGGTGATTTGTGTGCGGCGGCGATGTGCCCAGTTGGTTTACTTGCTCCAGCCAGTTGTAGCTGAGGCTTTCAGGCCTGAGGTTTTCTCCCGGTGGACCGGGTCCCCCGGCTCCGCGACGCGCTGAGTAAATTGACGAAAAGCCGGTAAGCCCCCGGAACACCTTCGGGCAATTGTCGGAAGAAGGCCAGACCCGTATAAACGTAAGTGCCTTTGCCATAGTGAGAGTAGACAAGGCCGCCGTTGAGGTCGGGCTCGCCGGGATCGTCCATCGCGAGGAGCGGCGTGTACTTGGGGTCGAATTCGGTCCAGAAATAAAGGCCGCGCTCCTGCACCCAGCCCTTGAAGTCGTCCTGCGTAATTTTGTTTGGATAAGAGAGCAGCGGATCGCTCGGTATCAGGAATTTCACGGGAGAATTCTCGTCCGTGATGCGCGGAAGTGGACGAACTACCTGCGGCGAACCTTCTTTCACAGGCGGAAGCGGCGGCGAGATCAAGGCCGGATACGGTGCATAGTGGAATTTGTCCCAGGCAAACTCTCGCTGGTATTGCACGACGAGTGTTCCACCCTTCGAAACGTAATCCAGCAGCCGCTGATTTGCTCCAGATAATTCCGGCCGAAGTTCGTACGCGCGCACCCCGACCACGATCGCGTTGAAAGGGGATAAATCCCGGAAGGCCAGCGCCACAGCGTCCAGCATCTCCACGCGAATGCCCAGTCGCTGCAGAGCTTCCGGCACGGGTTCGCTTTCCGCCGTGATGTAGCCAACGCGGAGATTCGCCGGCACAAGCACGTCAAACGCGTGTATGGCGCACTGGGCCGGCTCGCTCCAAAGCTGCGTCGGCAGCGTCGCCAAGGGTTCCAGCGAAGTGGTGAATTTCTCCGCCTTGTCGCCCCGGGTGCGGTCGGCCACGCGTTCCGCGTACGCCGAAATCTTGAAGTTCCCCTTGCCGAGCTTTAATGGCGGCGTTACCTTCAGCCGTGCATAGCGGTCGCCCGCCCCCTCGAATTTCAAAGGCACGGCTGCGTCGGTTTTCCAGCCCCGCGGTACAGTTAGCCCAGCGCGAACCTCACCTGGTTGAGTCGCGTAGGAATGCACGCGGAGCAATACATCGAATGGCTTGCTCTGCCTAGCTGTAATTTCGATCGCTTGCTTTGGCTCAACCGCCAGCGTGTAGGCCGGAACGATTCGCACAGGTATTTGATCCGCTCGCGTGGAAGTCGCGCGGAGCTGCACCACCGGTGACATGGCCGTGAACGAATAACCGTCGATCGCGGCTTCCTGGCTGACCGCGACGAGTGGCGGAGGTCCCGGCAGTATCGCAATGGCGGAAGTCGGCGTACGCTGCGGATTCTGTCCGGCAGAAACTGTGAAGCGAACGGACCCGCTGGAATCGGCCTCCTCTTTGGTGACGTTCCAATCGGAGGGAAGCAGCACTACGGGCTTCTTGAAATCTCCCGCAATCTCTCCACGGTGATGAGAGTCCACCCGAACAGTGAAGGTTTCTCCGGAGACGATTTCGCTGCGATCGGCGAGCGCGTCCAATCGCAGCCCTGCGACGAGCGTCAGAGCCGCCTCAATTTTTTCCCGTTTCCGCTTCAGGCTTCGCGCGAGGGATACGACCGGGGCGGGAACTTGGTGCGAAATCGAAGGCACGGGCACTTCATTGATTTTTCTCCCAGCGGCAACCAGGGAACTGGCGGCCGCCTTCCAATCGAGCCGCAATGCCGCATCCCGCGCCGCTACCAGGGCGGCATCCACGGTTCGCATGAGCGGGTCAACGCCCAGATTCCCGGCTTCAAAGTCTTCGTCCAATGGGCCAAGCGGTTGTGCCAACAAGGCAGGATCGAGCTCCTTGCCGTCCTCGCGCTGGAGGGCGACGCCGCGCCGCAGAAACGGTGAGCTCAAAAACCCGGTAATTCCCTGCGAGCGATGATTGGCAAACGCATCGAGTCCCATTTCACGCCAGGATTTTCCGTAGAGCGGCGAAATGTCATCTACAGGGAGCAAGTACCCTTTTGGGGCTTCGCTTCGGTCGAGGTCTAGCACGACCACAGGCTTTCGGTCGCCCCAGGGCGTCAAGTCCCCTTCTTCCGCGGAGGAGCCGCGCAGCTTGAACGAAGAATCCGCTGCGAGTTGCACAGCCTTCGGCGTGAGCAATCCCGAGGCTTGATGATGTCCGTGGCCCGCATGCACGCCGCCCCAGCCGTTAATCACAAGGTTCGGGCGAAATCCGCGGATCACGCGGACCATGTCCTCGAGCACCTGGTCGCCCCAAATCCGTTCCGTTTCCTCCGGTGTCTTCGAATAGCCAAAATCTTTGGCTCGCGTAAAGTACAGCCTCACGCCGTAGCCGCGTGTTGCCGCCAGCAATTCCTGCGTGCGGATCAATCCCAGTTGCGGCGCTTGTTCGGGGCCAAGGTCGTTCTGCCCGCCCTCACCGCGCGTCAACGTTAGCAGCGCAACATCCGCATGCAAGCCGCGTGCAAGATAAGTGAGCGTCGCGGCACTCTCATCGTCCGGATGGGCCGTCACGAACAGGATCCGCGTGGTAATCCGGGCGCTTTCGATCGCCTCGATTGTTTCCGGCAAGCCGGGCCCTGTTCCCGGCGCGGGAGGAAATTGCCCTTTGGCTGTGGCCGCCCAAATGGACAGAAACAAAATTAAGTTCGCTGCGACAGTGAAGCGTTTCAATTCGCCTCCAAGGTTACGTCTACTCTCCCAATCATGCATCTCTAAGCTCCACGCCAGTTTTATTTAGAAGCTTCGTTAACGCGATCCGTTATTGAATACTGGAAACAGATAACTGATCACTTTTCTTTTCAAACGGCCATTGTCGCATCTCCCGCGCGCGAATGAGATACGCAAGGGCTCCCAGAGCGATCTCCGCCAGTCCCCATTTCCGTGTCGCCCCGGTCTGCCAGAAGAGCCACGCCCACCCGATCATCGTCAGCACCGCGGGCAGCGGATACAGCCACATCTTGAACGGCAGGCCTTGCGTGCCCCGGCGCCGCCGCAGCAATATCACTCCGACCGCCTGGCCGATGAACTGCACAAGCAGCCTCATGGCCAGAATTCCTGCAATGGCTTGTTTCAGTTTCAAGGAAATGCTGAAGACAAAGGCGAGTCCGGCCAGCACTAACAACGAAACGTGCGGAAAGTGTTTCGTGGGATGAACCTTGCCGAACACCGGAAAGAAATTCCCGTCCTGCGCCGCCGAATAGGGCACGCGCGAAGCGCCAAGCAGCACCGAGAATGCGGAAGCGACAGCGATCCACAAAATCATTCCCGTCACGAAGCGCGCCGCCGCCTGTCCGTACAAGCGCTCAACAAACAGGCTGGCGATAAAATCGGAATTCTGCGCCTCGCGCCAAGGCACCACGCCCAGGAGGCTCGTCTGCATCGCCAGATACAGGACGGCGATCCCCAGCACGGAAAGAAAAATGCCGCGCGGAATATTCCGTTCGGGATCCTTGATCTCGCTGCCGAGGTGGCAAATGTTGTAGTAGCCCCAGTAGCTGTACACCGTGCTGACCATTGCGGACCCCAGCCCCGCGAACCACACCCACGACAGATCGAAAGCTCCCGGCGGGAAATTAAACGCGATCTTGGCGTCGAAATGCGTGACCCCTCCCCAGATCAGCCACAGCATGGTTCCCACGACGCCTATCCACAGCAAAACGGAAATTTTTCCGATCGTCGTGATCCGCCGGTACAGCAGGATCACTATCAAGATGACTAGTCCGCCGGAAATCGCCTTCGCTTGCAGCGGCGTAAAGGGGTACAGATATCCAGCGTACTTTGCGAAACCAATCGACGCCGACGCCACGGAAAGCGGCGCCTGCACCAACGTTTGCCAAACGAACAAAAACGACATCAACCGGCCCCACCGCTCTGGACCGTACGCTTCACGCAAAAAAACGTATGTGCCGCCCGCTTTCGGCATCGCCGCGCCCAGCTCGGACCACACAAATGCATCCAGCGTCGCCAGGAGCGCCCCCGCCAGCCACGCGATGAGCGCCTGCGGCCCTCCCATCGCCCGAATCACCAGGGAACTGACCACGAACGGGCCAATGCCCACGATCTCGATCATGTTCAGCGCGACGGCCTCTTTCAGGCCCAGTCCGCGCTCCAGGGCGCCATTCTCCGTTTTGTTCCCCGGCGTCATCGGTCCGCCGAGAATAGCAAATGCCCTGCGCTCCGCCTAACCCAGATTCTCTCGGCAAAGACCATTTCAGTTTGCAACTCTACTTGAACAGCTTAAACTCGTCCGGCGCAGAGCCTGAACCTGCACAATCTCTTTCTCGGACGGGGACGATGAATGTATCGCCGATCGCTCGCCGCGCTGGCCTGGCTTGCCTTCTCCTCTCGGCGCCTCTTGCCGGCCCCGCGCACGCTTCCAATATCACTCTGCCACCGGAGACGCCCGCCATCCTCGACAAAATCTATTCCTTCGACCTCGAGGGCGCAGTGGAAGCCGCGAAGCGCATGGAGCAGGAACTGCCCAATCATCCGCTGGGCTATCTGCTGGAAGCGGAAGCGTTGTGGTGGCGGATCTGGTGTACTTCCGCCGATTTCAAGTATGGAATGAGCGACGCCCGGCGCCGCCCCAAGCTCGAAGCGGACCGGCACTATTTTGAGCTGGCTGCCAAGGCTCTGAAGCTGGCTGAATCACAAATCAAGCAGAGCGAATCCGCGGAAATGCAATTTTATGCTGGCATGGCAGAAGCGTCCTCAGCTCGGCTTTACGGACTGCGCGGTGAAAATCGCAACGCGGCCCGCTCCGGAGTGCGCGGCCGCGAACATCTCCAGCGAGCCAAGGCTCTGGACCCTGATCTCGCTGACGCCGACCTGGGCCTGGGTCTTTACAACTATTACGTGGACGCGCTCAGCGCCATCGCCAGGATCTTGCGCTTTTTCATGGGCATCCCCGGCGGGTCAAAGCAAGAAGGAGTGCGCCTGCTCGAACATGCCATGGCACAGGGCGTTCTCACATCCAACCTCGCACGCTTCTATCTCGCATTGAATCTCCATCGTTACGATCAACAGTATGAAAAGGCGCTTACTGTCCTCGGCCCGCTCGTTGAAAAGTACCCGGCCAATTCGCTCTTTCAACTGGCGTGCGGCGACCTCTATGCCAAGCTTGGCAGAAAGCAGCAAGCTTTGGCTTGCTATCGCGCCGCAAGCGCCTCGCCGGTCCAGGATGCGGAGTGTCAAACCCGTGTCCAAGAGCTGGTGCGCGCATCGATCGCATCCCTGGGCACGGAATGAGAGAATTGCTTACACTGTGTTCAGTCTCAGGTTTGGATGATATTCAGCGGCTATCCTTGCATCTCGTCTGCGATCCGCCCCCCAATCCGCATTGACCACATCCCCGTCCAGATGATAATCATGTAGGGTTGTGCGAGCCCTAAGATTCGGTGCAAAGGGCGGCCTGAGGCAGGGGTGCAAAAAAGGCCGGTCAACGCGCAGCGCAAATTTGGCATCTCACCCCCAAAGTGAGCTGGCGCCGCGGGCTTCGCCCGTTCGCGCAGGCAAGTTGGCCCCGGCACGGCCGGGGTCGTCAGAGTAGATGGAGGAGTCTCAATGAAGCGGTCTTGGACAGCATTGGCTGTCGCACTGGCGGCGATTTTCGCGGTAGCCGGCTGCAACGACTACGGCAACACCTTTCAGAGCAATACGGGCGCCTCGATTTTTTCTCTTTCACCTTCCCAGATCAGCGCCTGCGTGCCAGGGCCAGCCACACCCTGCGCAGATTTCACCCTGACCGTGAACGGCAGCGGCTTCCTGGCAAAAACGGTGGTGCAATGGAATGGAAAGAGCATTCCCACGACCGTCACCACCAACGCCGCTGGAAGCGTGCTGTCGGTAGCCGCCACTGTTTCGGCGGCCCTGGTCGCCAAGCCCGGCGTGGCCACCATCATCACTCTGAATCCCGCCACCAGCGCGACAAACAATGGCCTCTCCAATCCCATCGTCTTCATTATCAATCCGCCGCCGAATCCGATCCCGACCCTCACCAGCATCAGTCCGAACACCTCTCCCGCCAGCACTTCGGCATCGCAAACGCTCGGCATCACACTGATCGGTACTAACTTCCTGGCGAATGCAGATCCGACGCAAGCCTCCCAAGTGAATTGGAGTATGGGTGGTACCCAAACAAAATTGGCTGCCGCGAGCATCACTGCGACACAAATTCAAGCGACTGTTGCGGGAAATATGTTCGCAAACACCGGCTCGACTAGCACCACGGCCAGCGTGACTGTCTTTAATCCGCCATCTCCTCCGCCTGCGGGCTGCATCACATTGTGCAGTGGAGGCGGTGGTGGCGGCTCGAGTGCTCCCCTGACCTTCACGATTTGCGCCAAGGGACAATCCACATGCGCACCGCTCGCCGCAATAAAGGCCGCCGCTACGACTTTGTCAACGGCTACCGTTGCCGAAGAAACGCCGGCACTGAGTCTCGACGGGCGTTTTGTTGCCTACACCGCGGTACAGAACGATCGCGCCCAGGTCTTTCTGCGGGATACCTGCGAAGGTGCTGCCGCAGGCTGCCAACCGCGTACAACTCTTCTCTCGGCGGCAGCCGACGGCACTCCGGCGAACGACGAAAGCCGCGCGCCTTCCATGAGCGCCGATGGACGATTCGTGTCCTTCAGCTCGGCCGCGACGAATCTCGTGGACAATGCCCCGACGGGACGGCAGGTCTATTTGTTTGATACATGCGCGGGGGCGGGAGATTCCTGCAAGCCGTCGACGCATTTAATCTCCACCGATGCGAACGGAGCATTGGTCGGAACGGAAAGCATTCTGCCTTCCGTCAGCTCCTCGGGACGCTTTGTCGCGTTTCTGGCCGTCACTCCCAGCCATTCTTCGAATCAGGCTTCTGGGACGCCCGCGAGCAGCAGCAACAGCGGTTATCGACAGGTGTTCATCCGCGATACCTGTCTCGGTGCGGCGAACTGCACGCCGAAGACGACGAGGATTTCGCTTCAGCCGGGCGATGGGACGGCATCCGCCGCAAAACCCGCTGGGCCCGCTTTGAGCAGTAATGCCGGGCACGTCGCCATCGCCGGAGCAAACGCCGCCACTCTCTTCACCCGCTCGGTTGCCGTGGATGATCGTGTCTTCCTGGCCATCGCGAACCAGCAGCATTAAGCCAGTCGCGCTTCCAGAACTAGCTCGACATCGAGACTCAGCTTCAGTTGAACCGCACCTTGATGTCCGGCCGCTTCTCCAGGTGCACCGAATCGATGAAGCGCACTTGCCGCTCGTCCAGGGTCAGAATCATCGAACTTGTGCGCACACCTTCCCCGAAAAACCGCACGCCCTTCAGCAAGTTTCCGTCCGTCACTCCCGTGCACGCGAAAATCATTTTCTTGCCCGGCGCCAGATCTTCGGTGTCGTAAACGCGCTTCAAATCCTTCACGCCCATTTTTGCCAGTCGTTCCGCGTGTTCCGGCTTGCTCACCACCAGCCTCGCAAGAATCTGCCCGTTCAAGCAGCGCAGCGCCGCAGCCGTCAGCACGCCTTCCGGCGCGCCGCCCGTGCCCATCACGGCGTGCACGCCCGTTCCGATCACCGCGGCGGAAATGCCGGCCGAGAGGTCGCCATCGCCAATCAGCCGGATGCGCGCACCCGCCGCGCGTATCTCTTCAATGAGCTTCTCGTGCCGCGGCCGGTCCAGCACGATCACTACGAGATCCTCGACGTCGCGGTCCAGCCTCTTGGCAATCGCCTTCAGGTTGTCGGCTACCGGTGCATCTAGGTCCACCGCGCCCTTGCACGACGGTCCCACGACCAGTTTTTCCATGTACAGGTCGGGCGCGTGCAGCAACCCGCCGCGCTCGCTCGCCGCCAGCACCGCGATCGCGTTCGCCGCGCCCGTCGCGCACAGGTTCGTTCCTTCCAGCGGATCCACGGCGATGTCCACTTGCGGAAACAATGCTTTCGGAGCGTGCGTCCCCAGTCCTACCTTTTCGCCGATGTACAGCATCGGCGCTTCATCGCGCTCGCCTTCACCAATCACAATCGTCCCGTCAATCTCCACCGAGTCCATCGTCTTGCGCATCGCTTCCACGGCCATTTCATCGGCGTGGTGCCGGTCGCCGAATCCCATCGTGCGCGCCGCCGCAATCGCCGCGTTTTCCACCACGCGCAAAAAATCCAGGCTAAGTTGTTCTTCCATCCGTCCCTCTCCTCGATTCTCGGAAGCGCCGGCATCCTTGTCGGCGATTTTCTCTTGGCCTCGCCGTTCGAACGCGCGCGCCATCATAAGCCAAAGCACAGTTACCCGTCGACCATTTACGATTTGCTAGCCATCCCGCTCGGCAGGATTAGGACTCCATTTTTTCTGGTCGCGAGACTCGGCTACAATGCTGCGCGGAGGACCCATGTCCAAATCGCGCAGGCACTTCTTGACCCAGACTTCGCTCGGTCTCATCGGTGCAGCCGTCGCCTCTAGCAGCAGCGCTCAAGACCATGCAGACGAGCTCGCGCAGGAGCCTACGCAACTCCCGCCTGGAGCGCCGCCCGCTTTCGGCACCGGGCCTGCCGTTGGACCCGATGTATCGCCTGCGACCTTCGCTGAAGCCGAAAAGCTCGTCCAAATAAATTTAACAACTGCCGATCGCGCCCTGGCAGCGGAAACCTGGCGCGTGAACATGGCCTCCCTCTACGAGCGCCGCACCGGCCCGCGTAAAATCGCGCTCGAACCCACGCTTGCACCTTGGTCGCGCTACATTTCCGTTCTCCCCGGCCAGCCCTCCGGCCCCCAGCGCGATCAATTTATCCGCAGCAAAACCGACCCTGGCGCGCTGCCCTCCAACGACACGGACATCGCTTTCGCCTCGGTAACGCAGCTCTCGCGCTGGATCGAGCAGCGCAAACTCACCTCCGAGCGGCTCACGCAAATCTATCTCCGCCGCATCGAGCAATTCGATCCTAAGCTCCGTTGCGTCATCACCCTCACGCGCGATCTCGCGCTCGCGCAAGCGAAGAAGGCCGACGAAGAAATCGCCGCGGGCAAGTACCGCGGACCGCTCCATGGCATTCCCTGGGGCGGCAAGGATCTTCTGGACACCGCCCGTATTCCGACCACCTATGGTGCCGAGCCTTTCCGCAATCGCATTCCCAAGGACGACGCCGCGGTCGTGAAGCGCCTCCACGCGGCGGGGGCCGTGCTCCTCGCGAAGCTCAGCCTCGGCGCTCTCGCGCTCAACGATATTTGGTTCGGCGGACAAACGGTGAATCCGTGGCTCCTCGAGGAAGGCGCCTCCGGTTCCAGCGCCGGCCCGGGCGCAGCCACCGCGGCGGGCCTGGTCGGCTTCTCGATTGGCAGCGAGACCCATCACCGGACTGCGGCCCACCTACGGCCGTGTGCCGCGCACCGGCGCCATGACCCTGTGCTGGTCTCTCGATAAGCTCGGCCCCATGACGCGCACCGTAGAAGATGCGCTGCTGGTGCTGCAAGCCATCTCCGGGCCGGATGCCGGCGATATTTCCAGCGTGCCCAGCCGGCTCGATTTTGATTCGAACGCCAGCATCAAGGGCCTGCGCGTCGGCTATTTCCCCGCCTGGATGAAGGAAGATCCCGCCACCGATGTGGACCGCGCCGCGCTGGCCACGCTTCCGAGGCTCGGCTTGGTTCCCGTGGAAGTCTCTCTTCCTAATTGGTCCTACAACTCGCTCAACCTGATTCTTTTCGCCGAAGGCGCTGCCGCTTTCGAAGAACTCACCTTGAGCCACGGCGTGGACCAGCTCAAAGTCCAAACCCCGGACGCGTGGCCCAATCTTTTCCGGCAGGCGCGCTTCCTCTCCGCCGTGGATTTCGTCCAAGCCGACCGCCTCCGCCGCAAAGTCGCGGAAGAGATGGCGCGCATCTTCTCGCAGGTGGATCTGTTGCTCGTGCCTTCGCTGCGCGACGAAATGCTCACCATCAGCAACAACACCGGCCACCCGTCGCTCACGCTGCGCGCCGGCTTCGTCGAAGTTTCCGAGGCGCGTTCGGACTGGGCCCCCGATCCAAAAAATGCGCTCCCAAAATTTTCTCCCCCGCGCCGCGTGCCCCACGGCATCACCCTAATCGGCCGCCTCTTCGAGGAAGGCACACTCGGCCGCGTCGGCATCGCCCTCGAGCGCGCCTTCGCCGTCGCCAACCAGCGCCCGCCCTCTTTCTGATCCACCGCGCGGGGTCTGTTTTTGGAAGTGCTTGCCCTGGCAGTCGAAGGCGGGCGCCATCCTAAACGAAAGGGCAGTTTCCGGTCGGCCATTTACAATTCGTAAGCCATCTTGCACGCCGGGAAGCGGGCCCATACAATTCTCGGATGTTCGACACACACCGTTTCCTGCTTTTCTTTGTCGCCGCCCTGCTGCTGGCCGTTACCCCCGGGCCCGGAATCTTTTACGTTTTGGCGCGCAGCCTCGCCGGAGGCCGCCGTGAGGGCATCCTGTCTTCTTTCGGCACTTTTGTTGGTGGACTCTTCCATGTTCTGGCCGCCGCGCTCGGCGTCTCCGCGATCCTTGCTGCTTCCGCCGTGGCATTTCACACCGTCAAATACGCGGGTGCCGCGTATCTCGTTTGGCTCGGCATCCGCATGATCCGCACGCGAAATGCGGAGATGGCCGTCAGCGCGTCGCAGCCTTCGCAAGGCGCTTTTCGTCAGGGGATTCTCACCGAAGTTCTCAACCCGAAGACGGCTCTGTTTTTCCTTTCCTTCATTCCGCAATTCATCGCCCCCGAACGCAGCCACGTTTTCCTGCAATTCGTGGTTCTCGGCGCTCTCTCCGTGCTCCTCAATACCGCCGCCGACCTTCTCGTCGTTGTCCTTGCCGCTCCTCTCGAGCGCAAACTCAAGAGCAGTACGCGGTTCCGCCGCGGCCAGCGCACTGCTTCCGGCCTCGGCATGATCACCCTCGGCGCCTACGTCGCCCTCGCCGACACGCAATAATTCAGCCCTGGAGAAATGCTCATGAGTAAAAAGAAAGAAATCTCGCGCCGCGCGTTCCTGACGAAAGTCGCCGCTGGGGGCGCCGCCTGTGCCATTGTTCCTAGACACGTCCTCGGTCGTGGATTCACTCCCCCCAGCGATACGCTGAACGTCGCCGCCGTTGGGGTCGGCGGCATGGGCCGCAATAATCTGATCAATCTCGCAAGCCAGAACATTGTGGCGCTGTGCGACGTGGACTGGCGCTATGCCGATAAAGGATTTGACCGCCTCGAAATCGAAATCGAGCGGCTGAAGAAGCGCATCGAGCTGCCCGCCCCGCCGCAGCCGGGCGAGTCATCGGCGCCCTTCGATCCCGTCAAAGCCCAGGCGCGTGTCGATGCAATGATCAAGCTGAAAACTGAGCGCCTCCCGAAAGCCACGCGCTACACCGATTTTCGCGAAATGCTCGATCGTGAGAAGGACATCGACGCCGTGGTCGTCGCCACGCCCGACCACATGCACGCCTCCATCGCCATGGCAGCCATGGACCTTGGCAAACACGTCTACGTTCAGAAGCCGCTCTGCTGGTCCGTCGAGGAAGCCCGCAAGCTTTCGCGTCGCGCAAAAGAAAGCAAAGTCGCCACGCAGATGGGCAACCAGGGTCACTCCTCGGACGACGGACGGACCGCCGTCGAGTATGTGTGGAGCGGCGCGATCGGCGACGTGCGCGAGGTGCATATCTGGACGAACCGGCCCCTCGGCTTTTGGCCCCAAGGCGTGCCTCGCCCGGAGCCGCTGAAGCCGCAGGCCGACCCTCTTCGCTGGAATGGCGCGGGCGTCAATGCACGTCTCGCCGCCGCCCTTTGCGGCGACTACCCCGTTCCTGGCGGGCTCGCCTGGGATCTTTTTCTTGGCACTGCCTCGAACAACGTGGACTACCACCCAATCTACCACCCCTTCAACTGGCGCGGCTGGACCGATTGGGGAGTCGGCGCCATCGGCGACATGGGTGCTCACTTGATCGACCACTCCATATGGGCGCTCAACCTGGGCTTTCCCACCAGTGTTGAGACCGTCTCAACCCCTTTCAACGGCGCTTCTTACCCGCACGCCACACTGACTTTCTACGAGTTCCCCGCGCGCGGTGCCATGCCGCCCGTGAAACTGACGTGGTACGACGGCGGCCTCAAGCCCAACAAGCCGGAAGAACTTGGCGATGAAGAATTGAATAAGGAAGGCGGCGCGCTGCTCATCGGCAGCAAAGGCAAGCTCCTTTACGACACCTACGGCTTCAAGCCCAGGCTCCTGCCCAAGTCGCTCCACCATTCCTTTGGCAAGCCCCCGCAGAAGCTCCCTCGCATCGCCCGCGAAGCCCACGAAATGAACTGGGTAGACGCCGCCAAGGGAAAAGCAGTCATGCTCCTAGGCATCGTGGCCCTGCGCGCCGGAAAAAAGATCTACTACGACGGCCCCAACATGCGCGTCACCAACGTGCTCCAAGCCAACGACTATTTGCGTCGGGACTACCGCCAAGGCTGGTCAATCTAGAATGGAAGGTGCCGAACGAGGCGGGAGCGTTGCTCCAACAATATACTCCGCGGGACGACTGCAGGTCCCCTGAAACCTGCACACGTCCCGCGGTTCCTTGACTCCGATTGGCTAATCAGCGGTGATGCGCTGCGCGCTCACTAAGCCGGAGATGTGGGCCAGGAGATGCCCTTCGGTATCGTATTGGTCGATTGTAAAAGTCCCGGAGTAGCTGTTTTCGCTGTTGTCAAGGGCGACCTCTTCCCGGATGTTGGTGGGGCCGACGAGAGTCTTTCCTGTCGGATCCCAACTCAACGCAAAGTGATTCAGTTTGTAAGACGATGGTCCGGTCTTTTTCCATACGCCCATACAGAAGCTGCCGGTTATTGGGGGACGCCCCGAATTCATTATTTCCGTTCCGTCGCTATGCCACGTCGCGTACCCCTCATCAATCGTCGTGCCGTCTTGTATACCTGTATTGCCCTTGGAGACGAACTTCACCTTCCAGAGGCCCACGATTCCGGCGTGGTCTGAGTCGTCGTCCCAATCGCGACCGTGGCTCGACACCAGTACAAGCGACGCACGTCTGAATTTGCCTTGGGCATCGCTGGATTTCTGTTGTGGGCGGGCCGGCGTTGTGGGTGCCTCGGACGGTGAGTAGCCACAGCCCGCTTCGATTAATCTTGACGGGCTCTTGGCCGATGGACCCTGCGCGGAGGCGGCAGAGCACCAGCCCGATGCAATTAGTAAAGCAAAACCTGTGAAGCCTGCAAGTTGGCGTATCGGTTTCATCTTTCTCTCCTATTTCGTCTTCTGAAAGTGTTTTCCGGACCCTTGGGGGCGCATCGGGTCTCTCCTGGGACCCGCGCACTTTGAAGGAAAAGGTAAATACCAGCAATGCACTCAGCTTCAATTTGGCTTCAATTTTATTTCAACAGCCAACTAACTGATCTGCGGGCGGTTAGTCGCCCCAGCCGAGGCAGGGCCATTGACCCTGATTCCTCGGATTTGGTAATCTCACGCCGATTCAGTCTGGAAAATGCTTCCCCCCTCTTCCAACTTCCATCGCATCGTCTTCGGCCGTTTCGAGGCCGATCTGCGTTCCGGCGAACTCCGCAAGGATGGCCGCCGCGTCCGTTTGCAAGCCAAGCCCTTCCACTTACTGGCTCTCTTGCTGGAGCACCCCGGCGAAGTCGTCACTCGGGAAGAGATCTGCCGCAGGCTTTGGGATGCAGAAACTTTCGTTGACTTCGACCACAGCCTTGGCACGGCCGTCAACAAAATCCGCGAGGCTCTGAACGATGCGGCGGACAATCCCAGGTATATCGAGACGCTTCCCAAACGAGGCTACCGATTCATCGGCAAGATCAGCTCCGAACTGCCCGAGGTCATGGCCGTTCAGGATGCCCAGGAATCTGTGGAATTCGTGCCCGATCCCGCGGCAAAAGCCTGGACCGCTCGGAAGTGGCGCCTTGGCTTGGTAGTGGTAGCCGTCGTAGGGGCGGCCACAGTTGCATTCGTCTGGCTGTCTCGCAAACCTGGCGATTCCCAGCCGATGACGATTGTTCCTTTCACTTCCTACCCGGGCCTGGAAACTGCTCCTTCGTTTTCGCCAGATGGCTCACGGATCGCTTTCTCTTGGGATAACGGCACAAGCAATCGCACGGGAAGGCCGGGATATGACTTGTATGTAAAAGCGATTGGCAGTGAAACGGTGCTCCGGCTGACCAACCATCCATCCGATTGGATCAGTTCGACGTGGTCAACCGACGGCAGTCAGATCGCATTTCATCGCTTGGCCATCGACGACAATGGCATCTATGTTGTGCCGGCCTTGGGAGGGCCGGAACGCAAACTCGTTGCCACTCACATACCCTACGATCTTGCTGCTCCTCTCAGTTGGTCGCCCGACGGGAAATGGATCGCCTACTCCGACTGGGAAAACGGCGGGCCTGGCAACCGTTCGTTCTTGCTGAACGTCGAGACTCTGGAAAGTCACCAGCTTCCGCATGACCCGTCCTGTAGACACGACGGGAACTTGACGTTTTCGCATAGCGGGCAGGAACTGGCCATGATCTGTGTACATAACACGACTTCCTACGAGTATTTGATTAGTGATCTCCGGGGAAAGTCCAAACGATCACTGATCACCCTTCACGAATTCCTCACCGGGCCGCTTTGGACCGGTGATGATAAGTCGCTGATTGTGGCGGAGGCGACTGCAAAGGGCAACGAGTTCGATGAAGTGCGCGTGCGTGATGGCGAAGCGCATAAACTTTCGGTCACAGCGGGAGATTGGCCCGCGATTTCTCGCGATGGGCGCAAATTGGCGTTCAGCGTGTCCGACAACCACGTCAACATCTGGAGAAAAGACCTGCAACATCCCGAAGCTCCAGCGGTGCAGATGTATATCTCCACGCGTCAACAAAACAACAGCCAATATTCGCCGGATGGCAATCATGTGGCGTTCGCTACCGCTCGCTCGGGAACCTGGAGCGTTTGGGTGGCCGACACCCAGGGCAGCAATCGCCTGATTCGCAGAAAATTGCGTTCGACATGATAGGGCCCAGCGGCCACTTTGGCGTGTACACCGTGGATCTCTCCGATCGTGTACTACACAAATTGAAAACCAATGTCCGCGAGGCGAACCGTCCTTTCTGGTCGCACGATGGAAAGTGGATCTATTTTCGCGGCTTCGAAGGCGTTGGCCGTCAGCTCTACCGTTGCCCTGCAGGGGGAGGTGACGCCACTCTTCTTGCCGCATCCCAGGACCTACGCACCCCTATCGAATCTTCCGACGGCAAGGTGCTGTACTTCCCGTGGAGATTTGGCGACGCGAATATCATGATGCTTGCGCTGGACCGCCCCGATGCGACGCCCCAGCTAGTTCCGGAAATGCCGGAAATCTCGCATGAAGCCCAGTGGGCGGTCATGCCAGACGGAATCTACTTCAGCCCCCATGACAACCCGCGAAGTATCTGCTTTTATGATTTCGCCACCAAGCACACGCGGGAAATCTTCAGAGCGGACAAAGACCTCGCCGAGGGCATGTCCATTTCCCCCGACCGCCGTTACATGCTTTACTCCCAAATGGACGAACACAACACTGACATTATGCTCGTCGACCACTTCCACTAGGGCCCGACACGGGACCTAAACTATTATTTGAAGTCATCGAAGGGAAACCTCAGTCGGCCACCATCTCGTACCGTCGTCACAGGGTGCTGCGAGTAACCAGCCAACTTCCCCACGGCCGTTTCTGGAGAGCTTCCGGATTACCAACCATCCGCTCAGTCGGCACTGCCCGCGCCTGCGGCATATGCGCTGGCCTGGTTGAGTTTCTTCAGAGATTCGGGATCTAGCTTCAGATCGGCGGCACCGAGCAACTCATGGAGCTGATCGAGATTTGTCGCGCTGGCAATCGGAGCGGTAACGCTCGGCTGCGCCAGCAGCCAGGCGAGGGCTACTCGGGTTGGCGTCGAGCCGTGAGTTTTCGCCACTTGGTCGAGCGCGCTCAGGATTCTGAAACCGCGCTCGTTCAGATATTTCTTCACGAAGGTCGCTCTCGCGCTCTTGCCCAAATCCGCTTCGGAACGGTACTTGCCCGCAAGAAATCCGCTGGCCAGCGAAAAGTAAGAAATCACGCCGATGCTTTCGCGCAGGCAAAGAGGCGCCAACTCCGCTTCGAACTCCGCCCGCTCGTAAAGGTTGTAGTGCGGCTGCAGACTCTCGTACCGCGGCAGGCCCTTTTTCTTGCTGATCTGCAGCGCTTCTCCCAGTCTCTTGGCGTTGTAGTTTGACGCGCCGATCGCGCGTACCTTTCCCTGCTGGATTAGCTTCGCGTACGCTTCGAGCGTTTCCTCCAGCGGCGTATCGGCGTCATCAACATGCGACTGATATAAATCGATGTAGTCGGTCTGCAAGCGTTGCAGCGAATCTTCCACCGCGGCCAGAATGTAGCTTTTGGAAAGTCCTTTCTTTCCTGGCCCCATTTCCGATCCAGCTTTCGTTGCGATGATCACTCGCTGCCGCTTCCCGCTGCGCTTCAGCCAGTTGCCGATGATCGTCTCGGACTCCCCGCCTCTATTTCCGGGCACCCATTTGGAATAAACGTCAGCCGTATCCACAGCGTTGGATCCTGCCGCAACGAACCCATCCAGCAACTTGAACGATGTCTCTTCGTCTGCCGTCCATCCGAATACGTTTCCGCCAAACACAATTGGCGCAATTTCCAGTCCCGAATTTCCCAGCCTCCGCTTGATAAGCGCCATGGTCTTCTCCAAAGGTGTTCTGTTGCTTGCCTCAGTCTTTGGATGTCCGGGCCGATGAGTCAGGTGCATTCTAGACGAGAATTTCGAGACGATCGTTCGCGAAGCGCTTCGACATACGTGGCGCCGGTTTTCCCTCGACGCCTACTTGGCCTGTTTCTTGGCAAATCGCACGCTCAACATCGTGCTTATGACAACGATGCCTGCGAAGAAAATAACGAGTGCTGAGGTATCTCCGCTCGGGACCCTTCCGGCCCGAAAGAGGATGTACCCAACGACCAGATTAAATAGTGCCCAGACAACGTTCACTGTTGGCGATGACAATCCTCTTCCGGGAGGTCGAGCGAATGGTGTCGGGAAACGATCACCAGATATGCCATGCACGAAATGAGGCACGGCATTAGCGAGAAACATTCCGGAGAAGAAACAACCGATGTAGTCATACCAGTTCACGTGGTTTTTCCTTTCCGTTGGGGTGGGATTCATTAGAAAGCTTATATTTGATGTTGGAGACGTGCCAATGGAGCAATATAGTGTATAGTTGAGTGTCAACTCATCTATGGGGGATTTACGTGGCGCGCCCTAAGAGCGAAGACAAGAGAAGTGCAATCCTAGACGCCGCGACGCGCCTCTTTGCCGAACGTGGTCTCGCGGCTACCCCCACGTCGGAAATATCCAGGCGGGCCGGCGTTGCGGAGGGGACTCTCTTTACGTATTTTGAGACTAAAGATGATTTGATCAACTCGCTCTACCGGGAGATCAAGCTGGAACTCGCTGACGCCATGATGTCGGATTTCCCTCGGAAGAAGAATGTTCGTACCAGGCTGCGGCATGTTTGGGATCGCTATGTGAATTGGGGCATTGCCAATCCTAAACAGCGCAAGGTGCTCGCGCAGCTGCAGGTATCAGAGGTGCTCACCAAAGAGTCTAGAGACGCCGGTGGCGCGCCGTTCGTCGAGTTCCAAACCATGATTCGTGACGCAATTGAGCAGCGTATCTTTCGGAACGATCTCCCGGCGGAGCTTATCTCGAAGTCGTTAGCAGCTTTGGTGGAGGCGACCATAGACCTTACGGTGTCGAACCCGGCCAAAGCGAAAGACTACCGGGATAGCGGCTTTCAAATGTTTTGGGTCGGCGTAACCAAGTAACGAGCCTTTGCGTCTCATAAATGAGTGAGTGATCACGCTAATGGGCCAAAGGCAAGGGAGGAGTGCACATGGTGACCGAGCAAAAGCCGTTGCTATCAGGGTTTGGGCCCAAGACGACTGCTGAGGAAGCGCTTGCAGGACGCGATCTTCGAGGGAAGGTCGCGATCGTGACAGGTGGCCATGCGGGTCTTGGGCTGGAGACCACGCGAGTTCTCTCAAACGCAAGAGCCACCGTTGTTATCGGCTCTCGCGATCTCAAGAAAGCTCAAATGGCTGTCGCGAAAATGAAGAACGTGGAAATAGGCCAGCTGGATCTCGCCAGTCCAAATTCCATCGATCGATTCGCCAACGCATTTCTAAGCTCAAATCGTCCGCTCGATCTTCTCATCAACAATGCGGGCATTATGGCAACTCCGCTGATGCGCGACGACCGCGGCTATGAGATGCAATTTGCAACGAATCATTTGGGGCATTTTCAGTTGACGGCACGATTGTGGGAAGCGCTTAAGAAATCGCGTAATGCGCGGGTGGTGGCCCTTTCTTCCCGCGGTCATGCCAGGGGTGAAGTTGATTTCAGCGACCCGAATTTTGACAAGAGGCCGTATGACAAATGGGCAGCTTACGGGCAATCGAAGAGCGCAAATTCACTATTTGCCGTTGAGCTCGATAAGCGTGGTCAAGAGCATGGCATTCGCGCGTTTGCCGTGCATCCAGGCGGAATCCTCACCGATCTTCTTCGCTACATGACGGACGAAGAATTAAGCGCGTACGGCATCTCTCGAGAAAATGGTGTCATCAAGGTTCCTGATGCTACCAAGGTCCCTGAGCGTTTCAAGACTATCGAGCAAGGTGCGGCAACGACAGTTTGGTGTGCCATCAGCTCGCAATTGAATGGTAAAGGTGGTGTTTACTGCGAAGATTGCGACATCGCGCCGATGGTCCCTGCAGATAGCAAGCTCCTCAGCGGTGTGCGCCCTTGGGCCGTTGATAAAGCTGCGGCCGAATCTCTCTGGATTCTTAGCGAGAAACTCACCTCTGTCCCGGCTGGGTCAATTGCTTAAAAACGTCGGCTGCCCCGGCCTTTTGACTCGCTCGGAAGGCCGGTCGCCGAGTCTAAGCGCCTATCGTCTATCTAAGAAAGAGAATGGAGGATTTCCATGTCTAAGGTCTGGTTGATTACGGGAAGCGGAAACGGATTGGGGCGGGACATCGCCGAGGCGGCGCTGGCCGCAGGTGACAGCGTAGTAGCCGGAGCGCGTCGAACGGAGGAACTGGCACCTCTGGTGGCGCAATACGGCAAGCGGGTGAAGCCCGTTACGCTGGAAGTGCGCTCAGAGGCCGCAGCGAAGGCCGCCGTTCCGTTAACGGTGGACACCTTCGGACGGCTGGATGTGCTGGTCAACAATGCCGGTTATGGACAGTTTGCGCCGTTCGAGCAGATGAGTGCGGAAGACTTCCAGGCTGTCGTGGACACATGCTTTTACGGCGCCGTTTACACAACGCGCGCCGCTATACCAGTGATGCGCAAGCAGAAAAGCGGTCACATCTTTCAGGTGTCTTCGGTCGGTGGTCGCCTCGCGGTTGCCGGCAACACGCCGTATCACGCGGCCAAGTGGGCCGTGGGCGGTTTCAGCGACGCTCTGGCGATGGAAGTCGCGCCGTTCGGGGTCAAGATCTGCACACTGGAGCCGGGAGGCATCCGGACCAACTGGGCACGGCGCGCGGGTCAGAATGCGCCGGAGCTTCTGCCGGACTACGAGGCCTCGGTCGGCTCGATGCTCAAGGTATTGCGAGGCCTCGAGGGGCGTGCGGAAGGCGATCCGCGAAAGATCGCGGAGGTAATTCTGCAACTGGCAAATAGCGACGAGGTGCCGGTGCGGCTGATTCTCGGTGTAGACACGGAAAAGCGGGTGCAACAAGCGGAAGCTGCGCGTGCGAGTGAGGCCGAGAAATGGCGACATCTCACTGTTTCAACGGTTTTTGAAGATGGGCGCTTCGACAGCCGATTGTATATGGCAAAGAGCGGAATCAATTCCTGAGTTGCTGAATCCCGAAAGGAGCACGATTATGAAATACAGATTACTCGGCAAGAGCGGACTGCGGGTCTGCGAAGCGTCACTAGGCACCATGACTTTCGGCGACGAGTGGGGATGGGGATCACCAAAGGCTGAAGCGCAGAAAGTCTATGAAACCTATCGCGAGGCGGGTGGAAACTTCATTGACACGGCGAATTTCTACACCAACGGCACGAGCGAGAAATTCGTGGGCGAGTTCATTCAGGGACATCGCGAGAGCGTCGTTTTAGCCACGAAATACTCCATCGCCGCGCCCGGCAACGATCCGAATGCCGCAGGCAATCACCGCAAGAGCATGATGCAAGCAGTGGAAGCCAGTCTGAAGCGATTGCAAACCGACTACATCGACCTGTACTGGGTGCACATCTGGGATGGCATCACACCTGGGGAAGAGGTCATGCGCGGACTGGATGATATCGTTCGCCAAGGCAAGGTTCTCTACGTTGGCATCTCGGACGCTCCCGCCTGGTGGATTGCTCAGGCAAATACTCTGGCGGAGCTTCGAGGCTGGACAAAGTTCATCGGGCTGCAGATCGAATACAGCCTCATTGAGCGGACCGTCGAGCGCGAACTGATTCCCATGGCGAAAGCTTTGAACTTGGGAGTTCTGGCCTGGTCTCCCCTGGCGGGCGGCGTGCTGAGCGGGAAATATCACGGTGAGGGTAAGGCCGACGGCGCGCGGATGAACAACGAGGCAAGGAAAGCCTTCCTTCCTGAGGAACACCGTGCGACGCCGATCATATCGGCGCTAAAGTCAGTCTCCGAACAAGTTGGTCGCAGCATGGCGCAAGTAGCTCTGGCTTGGTTGCGCCATCGAACGGTGCCAGTAATTCCGATCATTGGAGCGCGGAAGGTACCTCAACTGCAGGATAATCTCGCCAGTTTGGATCTCGAGCTCTCCGCCGAGCAATTGAAATCCCTGGATGGAGCAAGCCGAATCGAGCTCGGTTTCCCCCAGAGTATTTACGACAGAGAAATGGTTCGTGCAACTCGGTACGGCGGCATGTGGGATCGCTTGCTGCTCTAAGTGCGGCACTTCATGCAGAATAGTGATACAGGTGCTGACGTTTAAGCTTCCCGCTTGCTCCGAGTGACGGGTCATCCGGAAATTACCGACAGCGGGCCAATGCGCACGCTCACCGGCTAACACCCAAGTGCGTCTGCCGAAGTTGTCCGGTAGTCCGGTTGTGGGAAGTTAAAGCGCAAAGCGGTGTCTTGCCCTGTCCGGCGAGTCGGCAGGCGATTCCTGACTCTAGCCGACCCCATTACGACTTGGCACGAATGACCAAGCCCTGGACACAAACCATCTCTAGACCTACGACGCTCTCGCTGGAAGCTGGCGCCCCGCACTTTTTTCTTGACCTTCGTTAACCGTTCAGGTGGTGTATCCACTGGATAAACTTGCGCTTTCATCTGCGGCCGTTTCTGGTCGCTTTTTCCTTTTCAGCCCGAAGAATTCATAAATCCTTTGCTCCGTCAGTGACTTACGCACTCTTTTGCGCTTTTTTGCAGGCACAAAAAACTCAACTCTTTTATTTTCAAGCGATTCCGCACTCTTTGCCCAAAAACACGGGGGGGTATTTCTAGAGTTTTGATTCCACGGAATTGGGTCTAACCTTCTGAACCCTGTGCCTATCTACCGTCATCGATGTCTTTTAGAATCGATGGTTTACGAAATGCAAATTCTGTAAGTCCTTTAGTTTGATATTCATCCATAATTGATGGGGGGGTGGGGGTACCACGGGGATACCGCCCTGCGCCGGATCTTAAGTCTTACTTGAACTCCTCTTCGAAGGTACAGACAAGCAAGACTTTGCGCGGTCTCTCGATATGAAACACCAATTGGCCACGATCTGGTAGCGTCGTTACGGGGTGCAAGAAGTGAGAAGGATTCCTCTTCTCCTACTAAGAACCGAAAACTGACAACTAGAAACTTCATTTCTGATCCAGCGTCTGCAGCTTCGCATTCACCAGAAACGGGTCGTCGAACTCCGTCATTTCCCCCCATCCTTTACCAAGAACCGGCAGCAGCCGCGCGGAAAGCGGTTTGTGCCACTTAAAAGCCAGGCTGGCCATGTCTCCGATGATGAGCGAGAGCTCTTCCGCACTAATGTCGCCGGGCAGCGGAACGGTGTCGAGGCCCGTGCCGCACACCGCCGAATAACTGAGCAGCGCATCAATCGAAATATGCCCTTCGCTCCAGCGCTGCGCCAGCCGCGAATCTTCCAGGATAGGAAGCATCAAGCCGGAATATCCGGTTTGCTTTACCTTGACGTCTTTGACGGCCGCGGTAATCGTCGCTGCCGCCGTCAGCGTTCCACTCATGCCGACAGGCTGCGTGGTCAGATTTTCGATCGCGGCTCCGATGGAAGCATTCTCTCGCGGCGACGGCGCCGGCGATAGATCGATTCCCATGTACGTCCACCCGGTGTCCTGATCGACGCGTCCCGCGTGCCGTTCAATGTCGAAGGCCGAGCTCGCAAGTAAATCTGTCAGCCGCTGCCTCGCTGTCGCGAGGTCCGGCGCATCTTTGAACGCCGCGGCCACCACGTTCGCCGACTCCAGCGCAATCGCGAATTGATGTCCGAAGCCGGTGTGATACGCGGCCGGAAAAAACGGCGTCAGCGGCGGCACCAGCGCAATCGCCGCAAAATGAAAATTGCCCTGGCTGTGCTCCGTCTCCTCGAGTTTCTTCATCACGCGAGCCGCGGCGCCTACAGCGTTCCAGCGCACGCCGTCTTCGCCCGCCACCACGAGGCTGGCATTCAGTGTTTTCGTGTTGCTCAGGATTTCCGCCAGCAGGTTCGCTTGCGAATCGCTGTCCCCGGCGTTCACCATCGCCGGGCCAATCGATGCCGCAAACTTTTCCTTTGCAGCCAGCGCGTCGTACTGCTTGAAAAATGCAATGGCCTGTTCCGTCGTCAAGCCCGCGGTGTACTCCGGAAACGGCTGCGTCGCGATCCGAATCGTTTGCACCTGGTATCCGCGCGATTCAAGAATCGTCTGCGCGCGCCTCAGCATCTTCAACGCATCCGCCACTTGCTGTTGATATTGCGCCCGATCCAGATTAATGAACGCCGTGATCGCCCGAATCTTCGGCTTCTCTTGCGCAGGCGCAGTTTTCCCCTGCGCGCGAAGAATTCCCGAGTTGCCAGCCAAAGTTATTACCAGTACCGCGAGCAAATAGCGGAGGAATCGAGTCAAGGTGTTGGCAGGTGGACGCATAGGACGATGCTCCTTGTAGGGGCGCAGCATGCTCCGCCCCACAGCATACAAGATTCGCCTAAGTCCCTGCTCGGTTGGATCGCGGATGTAAGGCTTGCTCCAAGGTTTTCACCAGTCACCAGTCACGAGTCACCAGTCACGTCTTGCTCTACAAAAACGCCGCAATCCCAGTGATGC
>WNFK01054407.1_pt1 | contig 26038 bp, 27 predicted proteins | sample 5400281 | NCBI WGS metagenome assembly WNFK01 (sample SAMN13153350, study PRJNA577476) | soil metagenome | isolation source: 20 cm soil on Douglas fir-dominated hillslope | place: USA:California | collected 2013-09-17
TTGTTGAAGTCGCGCACGCGCTCGAGCTCGTCGGGCGGCACGATCTGGTCGCGGAGGCGCGCGACCTGCGCGAGCGCCGCGTCGACGACCTCACTGATCCGATCGGGCGCGATGCCGGCGTAGATGACCTCGTGGCCGGCGTCGAGGTAGTTCGACGAGAACGAATGCACGTCGTACGCGAGCGCGCGCTTTTCACGCAGCTCGAGGAAGAGCCGGCTCGACATGCCCTCACCGAGGATCGCGTTGAGCATGTCGAGCGTGTACTTGTCGGGGTGCACCTGCGGCACGCCGCGCCAGCCGATGCACACGTGAGCCTGTTCCGTCCGCTTGCCGAGGAGCTTCACGCGTGTCTTCGACGGCTTCGGCGCAGGCTTGAGGCGCGGCGGCTTGCGGTCGGCGATCGGCGCGAAGAGCTCGGCGATCGCGTCGGATACCTCGTTCGCGTCCACCTTGCCCGCGAGCGCGATGACGATCTTCTTCGGTGCGTAACCGCGGTCCATGAAGTCGCGGATCTGGCTCGCGGCCATGCCGAGCACGACCGGCTCGCGGCCCGCGACCTCCCAGCCCAGCGGGTGGTTCGGATACAGCAGCTCGTCGACCAGCGTGTGGACGCGGTCCTGCGGCTGGTCGCGGTACATCCGGAGCTCTTCGACGATGACCTTCTTCTCGGACTCGACGTCGGACTCGCGCAGCATCGGCGCCAGGACCATGTCCGCCACGACATCGAGCGCGATGCGCCAGTGGCGAGCGGGCACGCGCGTCCAGAAGACCGTGACCTCTTTGTCGGTCGCGGCGTTGACGACGCCGCCGCGGCTCTCGATCTCCATGCTGATGTCGGCCGCGGTCGGACGCTTCGCCGTCCCCTTGAACACCATGTGCTCTAGGAAGTGGCTCGTCCCGGCATCTTTCCGGCTCTCCATGCGCGAGCCCGCGCCGACAAAGACGGCCAGCGACGCCGAGCGCGTCTCGGGCATCTCAGAGACCAGGATGCGCACGCCGTTCGGGAGGGTTCTCTTCAGGTACTCCACCGCGCCGAACGCTAGCATTGCGAGCGGTCAACCGTGACGCGAGCGTGAGGAAGGAGTGCGCCCTGACTGGCCGTTCCGACGCGCTCATCCACTTCCTATGTGTGCTGCCCGAGCATCTCCGCGACCCGCAGCTTGAGAGCGATCACATCACCGTGGTCGACGGCCGCTGGGCGTTCTGCGCCATGAACGTGCGCGAGGAGACGCACGACTGGCAGTCCACCGGCGGGATCACGCGGGGCGACGTCGCGCGGCAGCTCGCGCAGCGCCGAGGTCAGAAGACCTAGCGGCAGAACGCCATCGTGATGTAGACCGCGTCCGGTCCCTGGACGGCACCGATGCCGACGCGACGGAAATTCGGATCCATGATGTTCGTCCGGTGGTTGATCGGCTCCCAAGGCTCGGCCATGAACTCGCGATGCAGCACCTCGACGCCGCCGCTCCAGACCTTGCCGGTGTTCTCGCCATACCAGCCAGTGCCACACGCAGGCACGTACCGCGATCGCGCCGTGCCGTCTGGTCCATCGTGATAGACGTAGCGGTACTGCGCCTCGACCGAGCTGTGCACGCGCGCCACGTCTGACACGCCGGTGTCGAGTGCGAGCGGGACGAGGCCCGCGAGCATCCGCGAAGCGTTCATCAGATAGAGCATCCGCAGCTCGGCCTCGTGTGTTTCGGTTGAGGTGGTGATCGCCGGCGCGACGGGCGCCGGCCGCGGCGCCGTGGTCGGATCGGGTCGCGGCTGCGGCAGCGGCTCCGCGATCAGCGGCGGTACCGCCTCCGGCGCCGGCTCGGGAGCGGCGAGCACGTCGGCGGCTGGCGCGCTCGCTACCGGCGGGGCCGCGGCGACATCCACGGTACTCAGATCCAACGCCAGATTGACCGCCCTGAGACGGTCGCCGCGTGCGGCGGGTGCGACCCGCGCGACGGTCTCGATCGCGGGCGCCTGCAAGGCGACACGCGGCGTGGATGCGAAGACGTCGTGGAACACATCGCCGATCACGGCGATCGCGACGATCTGGACCGCGAGCGCGACCGCGATGGCGAGCGATCGGAGGGTCACGTCGAACGCGCCGGCGCGGATCACTCGGTCGTCGCGCTCAGCGCGCCGTAAGAGATGAGCAGATCTGCGCCCGCGCGCCGCGCGGCCGCAAAGGTCTCGCGCTCGGCGTCGGCGCGATCCTGCGAGTCGTCGGATGAGACGAAGAACGCGTGCTCGTCGGCGGTGAAGAACGAGATCACCGGTCGATCGACGCTCTCGGACACGCGCGTCACGAGATCGAGCGTTACGAGCCCCGGCTTCAGCACGACCGCGTCCGCACCGACCGCGACCTCGCGCGCCGCGCGCATGCGCGCCCCGTCGCGTTCATCGACCGCGATGAGTGGCACAGCGCGCTCGGTGACCGGGATCGCCTCCACCGCGATGCGGTGCGTCCCGTACAGGACGCTCTCGAGCTTGACCATCGCGGCAATCGGCAGCTCGGGCCGCCCAGCCGAAGAGACCGCCTCGCGAAGCGCACGCACGCTGCCCTCGAGCATCCCAGAAGGGATGAGAAGGTCTGCGCCTGCGTCCGCGTGCACGGCACCGATCTCGGCAAGCCGGTCGAGCGTTCCCGCGACGTTGGCCTGGCCCTCCGCGAACAGGACGCACTGCCCGTGCGGCGTATACGCGCAGACGCAAACATCGGTCGCGACCGCGAGGTCCGGCGCGGCATCCTTCACCGCGTGGATGGCACGGGCGACGATGTGGTCGCGCTCGCTGGCGAGCAGCGCGAGCTCGTCCTTGCGGTCAGAGGCCGCGAAGATAAGGAAACCGGCGAGACCCGCTGAAGACGCTTCGCGTGCGTCGCGGACGAGCTCGGTGATTGATAGGCGCTCGAGGAACGGCACGTCGGGCACGCGCTCGCGATCCTCGACACGTGCCGAAACGATGACGGGTTGGATCAGCCGCCCCACGATCTCGGGCGCGGCGAGTGCGCGGGACCACAGCGGGTGGTCGCGCAGCCGTCCGCGGACCAACGTGGTCGGGCTCATCGCCGGATGGTACGTGTCTGGGACGCTCCCGGACTCGTCGGGGACCGGCCGGAGGGCTACCCTATGGATACATATGAGAGGTCGGGGTGCTTCCGCCGCCGCTCTTGCCCTGACCATCGGTGTTGTTCTCGCTGGAGGCGTGGCTTTGCAGCCCGCCGAGCCTGCCGAAAGCGCCGCCATCGTTGATACGACACCGACCGGAGATCTCGCGGCGAGCGTGACGGTCCCCGAGCCGGTGGCCGCGATCAGTGCTCCCGCTCCCGCCCCCGTCGTCGTCGAGGAAGTGCTGCCGACGCCCGTCGCCGCACCGGCGCGTGCGGTGTTCCCTGAGATGAAGCACGTGTGGCAGTCGCTCAACAACTGCGGACCGGCCGCGGTGGTGATGGCGCTCTCGACGCTCGGCATCGATGCGAATCAGGAGACCGCGCGTCTCGCGCTTCGTGGCACTGACGTGCGCCGCGGAATGGGTCCGCAGGGCGTTGGCCCGTGGGTCAAGGAGAACTTCGACCTTCGATCGACCTGGCGCAACGGCGGAACGATCGACACGATCAAGGCGCTCGTCGCGAACGGCTTCGCGCCGATGGTCACGCAGTGGATGCAGGACCCGTGGGTCTCACGCATCGCGCACTGGCGCACTGTGCGCGGCTACGACGACGCGGCGAGCGTCGTGTATGTGAACGACTCGATGCTCGGCAACATGGTCCAGCTCCCGTACGAGTGGTTCGGACGCAACTGGCAGTCGTTCAGCTACCGCTACATGGTCATCTACCGTCCCGAGGACGAGAAGCTCCTGAGGGCGATCATGGGTCCGCAGGTGAGCGACGCGGTCATGCGACGCGACCTGTACGAGCGCGCGAAGAAGGAAGCCCTCACGCAGAACACCAACTTCTCGTGGCTCGCCTACGGCGAGGCCGCGTACTCGTTCGGCATGTTCGAGGAGGCGGTCGCCGCATTCGAGAAGGGTCTGTCGATGGGATCGGCGAGCGGCGTCTTCGGCCTGCGCAATTCCTATCCGCAGGCGCTGCGCGCGCTCGGCAGGCAGCAGGACGCGGAGCGAGCCGCGCAGCAGCTGAGCAATGTGAGCACCGTGCCGTCCTCGGGTGTGGTCGCGCCACCGGATCCGTACGCGCTCTATCTCGCGATGCTCCGCGTCACTCCATTCGAGCAGATCCCGACCGAATAGCGCAGTCCGCAGCTGTGACCGACGCTCGACTCGAGCGATACGTGCGTCTTCTCGTGTGGGCCATGCCGCTCTGGGCGGTGCTTCTGTTCCTCGGCACGCTCGAACATCAGCCGCCGCCTCAAACGGCGTTCGCGGACTACGCCCAATTCACGACCACAACACGGTTCCTGGTGAGCCATCTCGTCGCGAGCATCTTCGGCGCCGCTCTTGGGACCGTCGGGCTTGCCGCGCTGTTCGTGATCCTCGTTCGGCGCGGCGCCGGTGCGTCAGCGGTCTGGGCCTTCGTCCTGTTCGTTATCGGAAACACCCTCGCAACTGCTGTCTTCGGCACAGCGGCATTTGCTCAGCCAGCGATCGGCCGCATGTACCTCGCCGGCCAGACCACGCAGGCGATGGCGCTCCAAGACGACATCTACGGCATACCTCTGTTCGCGACGGCTTTTCCCGGCGTGTTGCTTCTCACGATCGGTCTGGTGATATTCGGGGTCGCCGTCGCTCGGGCGGACTGGGCACCGCGCTGGCCTGGGATCACGCTCGCGGTGTCAGGGCCCCTCTTCGGGATCGTTGGCCTCATCCTGGCCGATGTGGTGCAGAGCGTTGGCGCGCTCGGGCTTGTGGTGAGCGCGGCGGCGATCGCCGTATTCGCCAATCGCTTGCGGAGCTAGCCGGACCAGCGCGCTCGATCAGCGTCGCTTCGCGGCGAGCTCCCGCGTGTGCATGAGGCGATCTGCCGCCGCCGTCAGAACATCGTGCGTCTTGCAGAACGTGAACCGGATCAGGTGCTTCCCCAGCGCGGGCTCCGAATAGAAGGAGGAGCCCGGAACGCCGGCCACGCCGACCTCCGACACGAGCCAGTGCGCGAAGGCGGTGTCGTTGTCGAAGCCGAACGGCGTGATGTCGCAGAGCACGTAGTACGCGCCCTCCGGCTTGCGCGGCGCGAACCCGGCGGATTCGAGCGCGGGGACGAGAAGATCGCGTCGCTTCCGGTACTCGGCGCTCAGCGAGTCGTAATACGGACGACCCAGTGCGAGGGCGGCGGCGACCGCCTCCTGGAGGGGCGCCGGCGCGCCCACGGTGACGAAGTCGTGCACCTTGCGTATCCCCGCCGTGAGCTCGGGCGGCGCGACGATCCAGCCGACGCGCCAGCCGGTGACGGAGAAGGTCTTGCTCGCGCCGGAGATCGTGACGGTCCGCTCGGCCATGCCGGGCAGCGTCGCCATCGGGATGTGCTCGCCCTCGTAGCGGATGTGCTCGTAGATCTCGTCGGTCACGGCGACGACGTCGTGTTCGATGCACAGTGACGCAATGAAGGTGAGCTCGTCGCGCGTGAACACGCGTCCGGTCGGATTGTTCGGCGTGTTCACGATGATCGCCTTGGTCCGCGGCCCGAACGCCTTGCGCAGCTCGTCGCGATCGAACACGTTCGCCGGCGGGCGCAGCGGCACGTACACCGGACGCGCGCCGGCGATGTCGGCGTCCGGCCCGTAGTTCTCGTAGAACGGCTCCAGCACGATGACCTCGTCACCGGGGTCGACGAGCGCGAGAAGCGTCGAGATCATCGCCTCGGTCGCACCGCAGGTCACGGTGAGCATCGTCTCGGGATCCACGGTCATCCCGTACAGGTCGGCATACGTGCGTGACAGGGCATCGCGCAGCGACTTCGCGCCCCAGGTGATCGCGTACTGGTTGATGTCCGCGTCGATGGCGCGCTTCGCGGCGTCCTTGATCGCCTGCGGCGCGGCGAAGTTCGGAAAGCCCTGCGCGAGATTGATGCCGCCATGGATCGCGTTCAGCCGGGTCATCTCGCGGATGACCGACTCGGTGAATCCGGCAGTGCGCGCCGCGAGCTTCACGCGTGCGGTGCGCATCAGTAGCCGGCCTCGAGGTCGACGCGATTGAGCAGCTCCGCGCCCGACTTGAAGCGCCGCAGGTTCTCCCGGAAGAGCGCGAGGGTGCGCTCGCGCAGGTGAGGCGACGAGTTCGACGAATGCGGGCTGATGATCACGTTCTCCAGCGTCCAGAGTGGATGATCCGCAGCCAGCGGCTCCGTGGTGAACGTATCGAGGCCGGCCCCGCCGAGCCGTCCCTGACGCAGCGCGTCGACCAGTGCGTCCTCGTCGACGATCGCGCCGCGCGCGATGTTCACGATCCACGCCGTCTTCTTCATCCGGTCGATGACGTCACGCGAGACCGCGCCGCGCGTCGCCGCCGTGAGCGGCGCAGCGACGGCCAGGTAGTCGGCCTCGGCCGCGACCTGTGAGAGAAGCTCGGGCGGCACGATACGCTCGACGCCGGGCGCGGGTCCGACTCGCCGGCGCACGCCGATGACGCGCATGCCGAGAGCCGAGCCAAGGCGGGCGATCTCGGCGCCGATGCTCCCAAGGCCGTAGACGACGAGGGTCGCACCGCGGATCTCGTCCTGCCGGTGCTCCTTCCAACTGCGCCCGGTCTGCTGATCCCGATAGAGGTGCAGCCGCTTCGCGCCCGCGAGGATGAATGCGATCGCGTGCTCGGCGATCGGGATGTCGTACGAGCCGCTGTTGTTCGTCAGCGTGATGCCACGCGCGCGGAACTCCGGTACGCCGACGAGATCCTCGACGCCCGCACCGACCGAGTGGTACCAGCGCACCTTCGGCGCGGCCTCGAGCAGCTTTCGCGCACGCTTCCCGATGTTCGTTCCTATCGCACACTCCGCGTCCGCGACCTTCGTGAGCTCGGACTCGTCCTTCGGCACGATCACGTCGTCGTCGACCAGGATCTTGGGAAGCTCGGCGGCCATGCCACCGAACGAGGCCCACACCGCGATCTTGGTCACTGGTACACGGCCGGCGCGTCGCGCCGCAGCGAGTCGGCAAGCATCGTGCGCTGCAGCAGCGACATGTTCTCGGGAAGGTCGGCGGGGTTCGCGAGCACGACCTCGGGCGTCTCGACCGACGGTGTCGCGGCGCCGCCCGTGATCCGCGCGCGGAAGCAGCAGATATAGAACTGATACGGGGAGATCCCGCCGAGGCTCTTGTTGTCGTACACGCCGATGAGCCGGTCGAGCGTCGCGTGGAAGCCCGTCTCCTCATGCAGCTCTCGCAGCGCGTTCACGGACGGCGGAGATCCGACCTCCGCGTAGCCGCCGGGTAGCGCCCAGCGCCCGTTGTCGGCGCGCTTGATGAGGACCACGCGGCCGGCGTCGTCGAACGCCGCGACGGAGCACCCGACCTTGGGGCTCGCGATACCGACGTCCGCGAGGTATGGCCGCTCCGGCGTGAAGTCCGCGTCGATGGTCATCGCGGCCATGTCTCCGCCGATCGTGAGCATGCGCTGAAAGCGATCGCGGTCGTAGTCGTTCGTGGCGAACTCCAGACCGGTGCGCGCCATCGCCGCCAGCTCGTGTGCCCAGAAACGGATCTGCTCGGACGGCTGCATGGGCCTCGCATACTACGCAGACTTGTCGGCGCTCTCGGGGACGCTTCTCAACGCCCTCACCGTGCTCGTTGGCGGGCTGCTCGGCACGGTCCTCGGCGACCGGCTTGCCGAGCGCCTCCGCGAGAACGTCGTGCGCGGCGTCGGCCTGTTCACCTTGGCCATGGGCACGAAGTTCGCGATCGACACGTCGAACCTCCTTTACATGCTCGGCGGCATCCTGTTCGGCGGCATCATCGGATCGCAGCTGGGCATCGACCGTCGTCTCAACGATCTGGGCACGGCGCTGCAGCGTCGATTCGCGGCACGCGGCGGCGGCGGGACCGTCGCCGAAGCGTTCGTGACCGCGTCGATCGTGTTCTGCGTCGGCCCGCTCACGTTCCTGGGCTCGATCCAGAACGGCCTCACCGGCGACGCCAGCCTCCTCGCGATCAAGAGCGTGCTCGACGGGTTCACCGCGATCGCGCTCGCCGCGACGCTCGGATGGGGCGTGCTGCTCACCATCCCGCTCATCCTTATCTATCAGGGCGGACTGGCCCTCGGCGCGTCGGTCTTCTCGGGCCTTCTCTCGGAGCTCCAGCTGCGCGAGATGAGCGCCGTCGGCGGCTTGCTCATCATCGGTGTCGGTCTCAAACTTCTTAGCATCCGCGACGTGAAGGTCGCGGACTACCTGCCTGCGATCCTCGTCGCGCCGCTCCTCGTAGCGGCGGTCGTTCGCATCAAGGAGGCGCTCGCGCTATGAAGATCCTCGAGTTCCGCAGCGACACGTTCACGAAGCCGACGCCGGCGATGCGCCGAGCGATGGCCGAGGCCGAGGTCGGCGACGACCAATACGGCGAGGACCCCACGGTGAACAAGCTCGAGAAGCGCGCCGCCGAGACCGTCGGCAAAGAGGCCGGCCTCTACGTCGCGAGCGGGATGATGGGCAACCTCTGCGGCGTGCTCTCGCAGACGGAGCGCGGCGACGAGGTGATCCTCGGCGACCTCGCGCACATTTATCAGAACGAGATGGATGCGGCGTTCGTCCTGGGTGGCATCGTGCCGCGCCTCGTGCCGAACCGCGACGGCCTTCCCTCGCTCGATGACATCAAGACCGCCGTCCGTCCGCAGGGCATGCACGCGCACACGGCGCTCATCTGCATCGAGAACTCTCACAACAACTGCGGCGGGACCGTGATCACCGCCGCGCAGACGAACGCGATCGGCGATTTCGCGCACGAGCGCGGGCTCCGCGTGCACCTCGACGGCGCCCGCATCTTCAACGCCGCGGCTGCGCTCGGCGTCGACGCCAAAACGCTGACGCAGGGCGTCGACACGGTCCAGTTCTGCTTCTCCAAAGGTCTCGCGGCGCCCGTCGGCTCGATCGTCTGCGGCGATGCCGAGACGATCGCGAAGGCCCGCCGCGTCCGTAAGCTCCTCGGCGGCGCGATGCGCCAGGCCGGCGTGATCGCCGCGGCCGCGCTCGTCGCGCTCGATGAGATGCGCGACCGGCTCGTCGAGGATCACCGCAACGCGAAGGCGCTCGCGCAGGGCCTCGCGCAGATCGACGGCGTGAAGGTCGACGCAGCGAAGGTCGTCACGAACATCGTGTCCTTCGAGATCGACGCGTCCTGGATCGACGCGGGCGGCTTCCAGAAGGCATGCGCCGAACGAGGCCTGCGTTTCTCGCGTTACCTCGGGAACTCGCCGCGGCTGCGGGCAGTCACGCACAACGACGTCACGAAGGCGGATGTGGATACCGCTCTGGAGATCGCGAGGGCCGTGCTCTCGAAGACAAGAGCGCCGGCCCTCAGCGCCTAGCTATTTCTTGTCGGACTTGTCCTTCTTGTCCTTGTCCGAGTTGCCGTTGCCGCCGGTCGTCGTGACCGACGCGCCGGTCACCGTCGTCTGCTTGGTGAACGAGCCGGTCAGAGTCGGCGACGAGAAGCTGACGCGTAGCGTGTAGTCGCCCGGGGCGAAGCCACGGGTGTCGACGTTCACGTGGTAGTCGCTGCCGTTGAAGGTGACCGATCCACTCGGGCTTGCCCCGTAGATGTAGCTCACGACCACCGCACCTGAGGCGTCGAGGACATCCACGCGGACGCTCGAGTCCGTGACCGGCGTGCCGTCGCCGCGAAGGACCGAGAACTTGACCGGCATGAGCCGGCCGACCGCGAACGAGCTCTCGACGGGCTCGTGCCACTGGAACGTGAACTTGCGAACGGTGACGGCGAGCGTGGCCGAGCCGCTTGCGCCATCGCTGTCGGTGACCGTCACGGAGACCGTGTACGTGCCGGCCGTGCTGTACTGGTGGTCGAGCAGGAATGACGTGCCAGTGAGAACGAGCGCGCGGCCACCGGATCCGTCGCCGTAATCGACGGTCGCGAAGTACGTCTCGGTGGTCCCGGGGTCGCTGAAGGTGCCGGACTGGCGGAGCGTCGGGTCGAACGTGAGATCGACGGCGCCGCCGAGATTCACTGTCGGCGCGAGGTTGGTCACGACCACGCGGAACGAGCCGCTGCCAGCGGCGCCCGCGTCATCGGTCACGACGACGCGCACGACCCAGCTGCCGGGCTTGAAGAGATGATCGAGCGTGAAGGTCTTGTCGGCGGCGAGCGAGAGCGCCGCGGCGCCCGAGCCATCACCGTAGTCGACGGTCGCGGACCACGAGGTCGAGGCGTCCTGGTCGCTGAAGCTAGCGACGCGCAAGAGCTTTACGCCCTCGTCGAGAGCGGCATCGGGACCGAGCGTGACCACCGGCGCCTCGTTGGTGCGCATGTCGCGCACGTACAGCTGCGCGCCCGTGCTTGTGGGCGAGATCACGAGGTTCGACGCGGTCGTCTGCAGCACCACGAGGCGGCCGTCGGACGAAACCGACGCGCTGGTGCTCGGGGCGTTGGCCTGCTGGCCGGCATCGTTGACCGAGACGAGCGTGACCGCGTCGGTCGACCGGTCGTAGAGGAAGACGTCCATCATGTTGTTCGCGTCGCCGGAGACGAGCATGTTGTCCAGCGACTGGAAGCCGACCCAGCGGCCATCGGCCGAGATCGATGCTCCGCGGCTGTCGGCGCCACTTGCCGCGTTGGGTGAGACGGACGCGAGGACCGTCGTGTGGAGCACGCGGTCGCGCAGGTAGACGTCATAGGTGCCCGCGTCGCGGTCGCGTGATTCGAGCTGCGCCCGCGTCTCGAACGCGAGGTAGTGCCCATCAAAGGACAGGGCCGGCGCCGACGCGGGCCACGCAAGCACCGGCGCGCCCGCTGACGACACCGATTCGAGGGTCGTCAAGCCAGCGTCGAGATCGCGCGCGAAGAGCTGTGTCGTGTGTGAGGTCGACAGCGATGAGAAGTTCGCGGCGAGCGAGAGGAAGGCCACCACCCGGCCGTTGCCGGAGAGCGCGGGCGCCGAGCTCGCGTCGTTGCCGGCGGCGTTCGTGCCGTCGACCGATGCGCGCGTGACGAGACCCGTCGCCATGTCTTTCACGTAGACCTGCGCCTTGCCGAGGTTTGACGTCGGGAGGAGGTTCGTCGCGCTCGAGGCGAACGCAACGTAGCGGCCATCGTCGGAGATCTCACGCTTGCCGGCCACGTTGTTCGCGAGGGCACCCAGGTCCGCCGGAGCGCCGGTCTGCGTCGCGCTGACCATCGCGGTGGTGCCGCTGTTCATGTCGCGGAGGAAGATGTCCATCGCGCCATTCGTGTCGCCGTCAACGAAGTCATTCCCAGGCGACGCGAATGCGACGAAGCGCCCGTCGGCGGAGACCGAGGCAGCGATGGCGCCGGCGGTGCTCGCCGTGCCCGTCTTCGAGACACTGACGAGAACGGTGGCGCCAGTCGTTCGGTCGTGGCGGTACACCTGCATGCCGGAGGCACCGGTCAGGTTGGTGGCGCTGGAGCTGAAGACGACGTAGCGGCCGTTGGCGGAGAGCGATCCCGACTGCACGGTCCCGACGGCGGGTGCGCCGGCGGAGCTGACGGACTCGCGGGTGGTGCGGGGGTGCGCTGATGCTGCGTCGAACGCTCCGGCGATGCCGGAGTACACGAGGCTGCTCGCGAGGACCGCCAGGGTGATTGTTTGGGCGCGTTTCGTCTTCATGGCCGCTAATTAACAGGGGGATCGCCCTCACGGACGATCCCCCATGTTGCTCCCCCGCTTGGGGCAGTACTTCCGGTGACTAGCGGACGCGTGACCTCGTCGAGGCGCCGGCCGTGCCGTTGGTGGCGAGATTGAACTCGCCCACCAGGGTCGGCGAGAAGAAGGTGACACGAAGCACGTACATGCCCGGATCGAGATCCCTCGTGTCGACGTTCACGTGATACGAGCCGCCACTCGCGGTCACGGATCGACTCGGCTGGTCGCCAAAGTAGTACTCAACGAACCCATTGCCATGCGTGTCGTACACGGCGACGTGGACGCTTTGATCGAGGATGAATGAGCCATCGGTATCGCGCACAGCGAACTTCACGGGAAGGTTGCGGCCAACGACGAACATGTCGCCGACCGGGTCCAGCCACTGGAAGCTGTAGTTGAGGACACTCACGGTGACGTTTGCGCTACTCGTGCCACCGTTGCTGTCCGCGGCCGTGAAGGAGACCACGTACGTTCCGGCACGTGCGTAGGTGTGATCAAGTTCGAAGACAACGCCGCTGAGATCCGTCGTCCCCGTACCGTCGCCGTAGTTGACCGTGGCGCTATACGTTTCGGCGGGCTGCGGGACGGGCCAGCCCATGCCAGGGTCGCCGAGGCTGACCTGGCGATGGAAGGTTGAACCGAAGTAGATGGTTACGTCCCCACGGAGACCCAAGATGGACGGCGCGACGTTAGCGACCGTGTGATGGAATGTCGCCGAGCCCGTGGCGCCGTCATTGTCGGTGATCGAGATCGTCACGGTGTAGGTGCCGGGCGCGAACGGTTGCACCTGGAAAAGCCAGAGCTTCTTATCCGGGTCGATGATCAGCGGGACCGAGCCAGTGCCGTAGTCGGCAGTGCCCGTCCAGGAGGTCGACCCGTCGAGGTCGCTGAACGTTCCGACGCGCTTCAACCACGTGCCTTCGTTCACGGTTTCGTCGGCACCGGCGTTGACGACTGGCGCCTGGTTCGATGCGAGATTGCGGGCGTAGAGCTGCGCGACCGTCGTGACGGGGGTGCCCAGGTTCGCCGCGTTCGACAGGAACAGGACCAGGCCGCCGTCGCCCGAGAGGGACGGACTTGTGCTCGCGGTGAGTCCGACCGTGCCGGTTGCTTGATCGCCGGCGTCGTTGCGCGAGACCAGCGTGATCGCGTTCGTGGTGCGGTCCCAGAGGAACACGTCGGTGAGACCGCCGAGGTCCCCACTGACGAGCATGTCGTCCAGCGACTGGAAGGCGACCCAGCGGCCATCGTCGGAGATCGACGGCGCGCCGCTCGGCACGCCGCTGAAGAGGTTCGGTGAATGAGACACGAGCACGTTCGTGCTGGCATCGCGGTCGCGCAGGAACACGTCGGGGTTGCCGTTGTCAGCGTCGGCTATGTCCAAATGCGCCTGCGTCACGAAGGCCAGGTAACGACCGTCGAATGAGAGCGCGGGCACGGTCGAGGCGAGGATGCCCGCACCGGGAGTCTCGAGGCTCGTAACGCCAGAGACGAGATCGCGTGTGTAGACCTGCGACGTCGTCGCGCCGAGGTTCGGCGCGCTGGCGCCAAAGGCGACAACATGACCGTTGCCGGAGATCACCGGCGTTGTGGCGTTGCCGTTGGCAAGCAAGGGAAGCGGGTCGTTGCTCACTGAGGCGCGCACGACGGTTCCTGCGGTCATGTCCTTCACGTAGACCTGAACGAACGCGTTCACTGCGTCACCGATGAGGTTCGTGGCGGTCGAAAGGAAGGCGACGTACTGACCGTCGTCCGATATCTCATGAGCGCCGGACAGGCCGCTCAGGCTACTCAGCCGGTCGCCCGCGACGCCCGCGGCGTCGGCGCTGACGAGTCGCGTCGAGTCGAGCTGCCTGGTCATGTCGCGCACGAAGACGTCCTGAAGAAGATTCGTGTCGGTAGCGACCAGATCATTCGCCTGTGATGTGAACGCCACGTAGCGGCCGTCCGCTGAAACGGTCGGCTGGAAGCCCGGGCCGGTGCTCAAAGTGCCGGTCGGGGTGATGTCGACCTGCACGGTCGTGTGCGTCGAGCGGTCGTGGCGGTACACGTGCATGCCCGTGCCGTGAGTAGATGCGGCCGTTGCGAACACGACGTAGCGGCCGTCGGCGGAGAGCACACCCGACGACACCGTCGAGCTCGCCGCCACACCCGTGGAGGTCACCGACACGCGCGTCGTTTGCCCCGCGAAGGCGTTAGCGATACCGGCCACTGCGAAGATCGAAAAGATGAGAGCAACGCTCGGTATGAAGACCCGTAAAGAGCCGCGCATCCTGTTTCCACCTCACCGCACGCAATCCAGGATTCAGCCTGATTCAGCGTGCAGTGGATGATTTGTAGGTGGCAGGCATTCAGGCGTATATGGGAGCGAGGGGTCTCCCTCTCTTGGGGCAGTACTAACGCCCTACCTCGCGGTGGGTTGTGCGGTGATCATTAGTGCCCGAGAGTTCACGCCATGACAGCGAAGTTTCTGCCGCGTATCGACCCGTCCGACGCGCCTCGCTCGTCCCGCAACCCGCTCGTTACCATCGGCACAGGGATGGGAAAGATCCATTTCGCACGCGAGGACGCCGGACAGACCGTCGTGCTCGTCGCCCTCATGTTCACCGTGCTCATGGGCTTCGCGGCCCTGGGCATCGACGTCGGCCGCTTCTACTCGGAGCGCCGTTACATCCAGGACGCCGTCGACTCCGCCGCGCTCGCGTGTGCGTACAAGTACGCGCAGGGCGGGATCGTCTCCGACGCGTGGAACGCCGGTGACGCCGTCCTCCAGCAGCGCAACCTATTGGCCAATCCGCTCGGCGTCGCGGTGACGTATGCCGCGCTGGGCAGCGAGGTCTACGACCCGACCGTCGCTGACCAGAACCTCATCAGTGGCATCCTGCCGGTCTCGACGAATGGCCGCGGCTGCCGCGTCGCGATCACGGTCGCGGTGCCCACGTTCCTGATCAAGATCGTCAGCCCGTCGCTGAACACGATCACGATGACGACGATGGGTTACGCGAAGAGCAAGACGGGCTTCCTGCCGAGTGTGGTGCAGCGTTGGGCGAACCAGCCCGGACCCGGCAACGGCAGCACGAACCAGTTCATCGACCACATCATGACCCAGGGTCTGGACTACCAGTGCACCAGCACGAACCCGGCCGCCTGCACAACGGCGAATGAGACGAACAAAGGCCGCGAGTTCGTCCTCTTCGGACAGTCGGCCAAGGCGACCAACGACTCCTCGTTCCGCGGATACATCGCGCTCGACGTCCGGGACTTCACGACCGTTGACGGCAGCGGCAACCTCGTCCACGACGCCTACAACATGGTCGACCCGACCTCGAGCGTGAACACGCTCAAGGCCTACGAGTCCGCCTGGATCAACGAGGGCTATCCGGGTCCGGACATCTGCGTGGTGCAGGTCGGCAACTTCGCTCCGTGCGCGCAGCTTGCCGTGCTGAACGGCACGAGCTCGGGCATCTTCGTCGATGACTACAACAACCGCTTCCACGTCGGCGACAAGCTGCTCCTGCAGCTCTACGACGGCACGGTCAAGACGGTGCCGGACTTCAGCCTCTCGGTGAACACGCTGGTGCTGCCGGCCTCCGGCACGCGCAGCACGACCGTCACGTACACGTACTCGCCGCAGTTCACGACGAGCGGCGCGACGGTCACGAGCACGCTCATCCCGGATGACGGCACGATCACCGACGACGGCGGCGGCACCTCCACGAACCCGTTCCTCAACGGCTGCTCGACGTTCGGCACGTTCGCCGCGAACCCGACTCCTGCAGGCAACACCACATACACGCAGAACTGGAACAACATCACGACCACCAGCTGCGACCGCGGCATCTACCAGGCGTGGGTCCGCGGCACGTCGAGCGCGCCGTACACCAGCCGCGTCCATGAGGCACTCGTGAACGTGAACGTCGACAACCAGCAGCGCGACTACAGCCTGTCATCGTCCGATGCCTTCGAGTCGATCGCCAGCATCGGCACCCAGGCGAACTTCACGCTCATCATCACGACCGGCACCGGCTCGACGAAGTGGACGGGAAACAACCTGCTCACCGCGTCGTGGGCCAGCTGCCCGCACACGACCAGCCAGAGCGTCCTGCCTGCGGAAGTCCTCGTCTGTGGCATCGACGGCAACTTCGCCACGACCAGCATCGGCAACGTGGACCCGGGCGAGAACCACACCTTCAACGTGCAGACCCTGTCCGCGCGCTCTGACGAGGTCTACAAGGGTTGGATCCGCGTGACCGGCCTGGACGACGTGACGAACAAGCGCGTCACGCACCTCCTCGAGGTGACGCTCGAGTCCGCCGTGGTCAGCGGTGGCGCGACGCAGTACGCGGACGTCATCGGCTACGCGGTCTTCCAGGTCACCAACATCGACAGCAACGAGGTCCTCGGCCAGGCGATCACGGGCTCCTACGCCGACCCGAACGACCCCGCTCTCGCCGTCGGACGGAAGATCGGCCTCGTGCCCTGGGAAGAGCCGTAACCTTCTCGGCGCTATGGCCGTCTCCGCCCGCGACAAGAAGGCGCTCCTCACCCTCCTAGAACAGGCGCAGCTCGTCTACCTCCTCACCCGCCTACCCAAGAAACAGGTCGTCGATGACGCCAAAGACCTGGCGCGTCTTGAAGACGGTCTCGCCGCGATGCGCGCGGCGGCACGCGACCTCAGCGCATCATTTCGCGAGACGCACACCGGCGTGCAGTGGGACGAGCTCGCCGCGAAGCCCGACAGCCCCGATCTCCTCTGGCGGCGCGCAAAGCGCGTCGGGCCGCAGGTGCTGCGTCAGCTGCGCCCTCTGGTGAGAGGTGAGCCCGAGGCCGCGTTCATGCTCGACCCGAGCGCGGAGGTAACGACGAAGGCGACGAAGACCGCCAAGCCACGAGGTCGCACGGCGCGCAAGTAGAAGCAGCTACGTCCCCGCCAGCTCCCCCACGATCGGCCCGAGCTTCTCGACGTCCGGCCCGCGCAGGCAGAAGTACGTGACCCCGATCGCGTCGCGCACGCGCACGATGTGATCGCGGATCTCCCGCAGCGTACCGATCCCCCGGTATGCGTTGTTGCGTACGGTGTCCGCCTCGACCTTTCCCTTCTCCGCAACCTCGGCGATGGTCTTCTCGCGATCGTCCGTGAGCGTGCAGTCGAGGAACATCGAGAGCTCGATCTCGCCGAATCGCGCTCCCGCGGCCTCGCGCACCATGCCGATCTGCTCACGCATCGTCTCGAGCCGGAACTTCTCCGGCGGGATCTGCCCGGAGCCGGTGATCCCCGACGGGACGATCGCGACGATGTTCGCCTCGCGACCAGCGAGCGCGAGGATGTCGGGCCCGCCGCCCGCGATGAGGAACGGCGGGTGCGGCTGCTGCACCGGCTTCGGCCGGCACTCGGCCTTCTCGACCTTGTAGAACTCGCCTTCGTACGTGACCTGCTCCTCGGTGAAGAGGCGCTTCATCAGCGTCACCGCTTCGGCGAGGCGCGCGACGCGCACCCGGCCGCGGTCGAACGGGATGCCGGTGCTCTGGTAGTCGCGATCGAGCCAACCCGCGCCGATGCCGAGCTCGAAGCGTCCGTTCGTGAGCACGTCGACCGCCGCGCACTCGCGCGCGAAGACGGTCGGGTTGCGGAAGTCGTTGTCGATGACGAGCGTCCCGACGCGAAGCTTCTGCGTCACCGTCGCCGCGACCGCGAGCGCGGGCATCGCGGCCCAGGCGCCACCGATCATGTGGTCGGGCATCGCGAGCGTGTCGTACCCGAGCGCCTCGAGGCGCTGCGCGCGGTCGATCCACTCCTGCCCGCTCGGCGCGCTGCCGAACTGCGTCGCGAAGCGCATCGGCCGGCTCACGCGAGATCGACGTCCTTCGCGAGCAGTGCCGGCGGCAGCGAGCCCGCGCCGAGGATCTTGTCGTGGAAGAACCGCATCCCCCAGCCCTTCGCGCGCGCCTTGTCGCGCAGGTCGAGGATCGCCGCGCGCCCGAGCGCGTACGAGGACGGCTGCGTCGGTGTGAGCGTGTAGCGGCGCACCTCGGCGATCGCGTTCGGGGGCTCGAGCTTGGGCCGCTCGACCATGTACGCAACGGCCTCGTCAAAGGTCATCTCGCCCGTCGAGAGACCGACGTCGACGACGACGCGCGCGGCGCGCCAGAGCAGATCCTTGAGACGCAGAAGACGCGTCTCGGGCGAATCGAGGAAGCCGATCTCGGTCATGAGCTCCTCGACGTACAGGCCCCACCCCTCGACCATGAGATTGCTGCGCAGCGCCTTTCGTGCCAGCGACGCGTTGTCCGCGGCGTACGTGAGCTGCAGGTGGTGCCCGGGGTAGCCCTCGTGGCAGGCGATGACCGGGATGCCCGCGCGCGGATGGCCCTCGAGCCGCTCGCGGCGGGTGCGCTCGTCGTCGTCGGCCATCGGCAGCGTTACCCAGAACCTGCCGCGGCGGTTCGCGTCGAATGGCGCGGCCGCAACGTACGCAGCGTATGGGTACGTGGTGCGCTGGAAGTCCGGCATCGTCTCGACGACGAGGTCCTCGCCGTACGGGATCGACGCGATCGACGAGAGCCGCACCGCCTCGCGCGAGCGCTCCATCTCGACGCGGTAGGTGTCCACGAGCTGGTCGGCATCGGGATGATCCTTCCGGAGACGCGCGACGGAGTCGCGCCAGTCGTCGTCGCCAAGTGCGCGCGCCGCGTCGGCGATCTTCGCCTCCGTTTCGCGGAACAGCTCCTCGCCGAACGCGCGCAGGCTCGACGCATCATGGTCGAGCAGCTCCTTCTCCTTGAGCAGCATCTCAAATGCATCGCGTCCGATCGCGAACGTGCCGCGCGCCTTCGGCAACAGGTCCGCGCGCATCCATGCGACGTAGCGGTCGAGCGCGTCGGCCGCGGCCTTCGCGGCAGGGCGCAGCGCGAGCGCGACGGCTCGCCCGAGCGGGTTGTCGGGCAGGGCTCTCGGCAACTCGTCGCGCAGGAACGCGGCGCCCGCTGGCGCGGTGCGCTCCGCGATCGCGATCCACTCCGGCGGTACCTTCGACGGGTCGAGGTTCGCGCGCGCCGCATCGAGCGCGGCGGGTGCCTCCGCGAGGCGCTCGGCGAGCATCGCGAGCCGCTCTTCGGCGGTGCTCCACGCGCGCAGCAGCGTGTAGTACGCGCCGCGCGTGATGAGGTCTGAGTAGAGCGAGGGCTGGCGGCGCCAGCGCTCGAACGGCTGCAGCGCATGCTCACCGCGGAGCTCGGAGAGCACGAGGTTGCGGTCCACCTTCTGATACGGGTCGAGGCTCTCCTCCCCCATCCCCACGAAGCGCCGCAGCCATTCCTCGGTGAACGCGTCGCGCTTCGCGAAGCCGTCGGCCGTGAGATCGCCGAGGCGGTGGTCGTGCGAGTGGTTGCCCATCACCGTCGCGGCGACCGGCTCGAGCGCGAAACGGTCGTCGAGAAAGGTCTTGACGGTCGCCTCGAGCAACGTGCCTACCATGACGGGAGCGCCAGTCTGGCACAGGGGAGAGTCACATGCCGCCCGCGAGCTATCCCGATTGTGAGAACTGCGAGGCGCCGTGTTGCACGCGTCAGTACATGGAGGACGATTCGGGTTGGTTCACGCTGAAGGACGCGCGGCCGATCTACCTCGAAGCGGGCACGGATGTGAAGATCGTCGGCTGGCACACGCAGCAGGACGGGCGGCAGCCGATGCTCGAGTGCCAGGCATTCGACAAGAAGCACCTGACATGTACGGTGTACGACTCACGCCCGGAGCACTGCCGGACGTACGACTGCCGCGACGACGATCCCGATGAGTGGCAGGCGCGCGCGCACTGCGATCTCGCGCGTCACCGCCGCATGACCGCGCTGCGCGCGAAGGCGACTCTCTAGTTCGTCTTCGGCTTGTCGGCGGTCGCGGTGCTGGCTGCCGCGGGCTTCTCGGGGCTGTTGGCCTCTTCGCGGAACGTCTTCACGCCCTTGCCCAGCTGACCGAGAACGTCCGGGAGCTTTCCTGCTCCGAACACGATGAGCACGATGACCAGAACGAAGACGAGCTCAGGGCCCCCTAGGTTGAACGGCATTCGTCACTTCCCTGCGCGCTCCCCGGCGCGCTTGTTTGTCACGGACAGTGTACGCACGCCAGGCGTCAGCCGAACAGACCGGCCAGGAGAGTAACGAACAGGGGTATGACGACCAGCAGCACGAGCGCTGGCAGGTAACAGAGCGTCAGGATCAGGGTCATCTTTCCTTCGACCTGAGCGGCTGACTGGACCACACGGTCACGAGCCGCGCTCCGCATTTCCTCGGCTCCGCGAGCCGTACGAGCGACGTAAGCGAAGCTTCTGAACCTTCGCGAATGAGTGACACGTGCAGAGGCGCTCCGAGCGTATAGAGCTCGACGACGCGCGCCAGCACCTCATCGACGAGCGGGGCACCGCTTCCTCGACGTGCCAGCGCGAGAAGCGCGGAGTCCACAGGACGACCCGATAAGACGAGCGCGTGCGCCCACTCGACCAACGAGGCCGTCGCTGTCTCGGCCTCGCGCCGGCGCAGCACCGCCCGCCGGTCGACAACCAGCGACGGCACGATGAAGCCCACGTAGGCGGCGGCGATCACGAAGATCACGCCGATCGGCAGGACTAACGCAACGATGGCGGCGAGCAGCGCTCCGACGAGAGCGAGCGCGATCTTCGCCGCCACGACGTCCTCGATCGCGATGCCGAGCCCGCTTGCCCTGAGTGTTCCGGGAGCCATGAAGTGCAGGCCGCGGAGTCGCGCGAACACGTGCGCGCGCGAAGGACGAAGGAGGTCGAGACGAGCCGCAACACCCGAACGTGGCACGGCCGCGAGAACGACCAGGATGGCGCACAGCCCAGCCGCGGCCGCTCCCACCAAGCTCACGCGATGTCGCCCGCGACACGCCGGCTGACGAGGATGCCGATCACCTCGAGTGTCCCCGCGAGGGGAACGAGAACAAGACGCCCGAGCGGTGTTGACAGGGTCTCGCCCATGCCAGGCACCGTCAGAGCGAGATAGAGGGCCAGACCTGGAACGAGCGCCGCGAGCAACGCGATCTGCACGCGCAACCCAGACGTGCGAGCGCGTACGTCGTCAGCAGTGCGCTGCTCGAACAACAACCGGTCGACCGTGCTCGCGATCAGCATCGCGCAGCGCGAGGCCGGAAGCTGCTCAGCCACACACAACGAAAGTGCGTCGATACCCATGGTCAGCCGGCGGTCTCGGGTTTGAGCCCGAGCCCCGCGCAGTGCCACATCCAGCGGCGCGCCGAGATCGAACGCGCGCAGCGACGCCGCGAACGGTCCGAACGCGACCTCTGGTTCGGAAGTAGAAGCAACACGCAGTGCTTCCGTGAGGCCGGCCCCTGATCTCAGTCCCGCGAGGGTCATCTGCAGCAGCGCGACGGTCTCGCGGGCGCGTTGCTCACGCTTTCGCGCGGCAAGCGTTATGGCGGCGATCGACGGGGCGACGGCACCGATCAACCCGAGCGGCGCGACGCCTACCGTGCTGGCGATCGCCAGCCCGAAGACGATCGTCATGACGCGCACGCACTCCCAGGCAAGCAGCGATCTGGTCCAACCTGCTTCGCGCAGCAGTGATCGCTCGGGATGCCTGATCGACTGCTCCCACATCCGCGACGATCCGAGCGGGATCAGGACCAGACATGTCGCGCACACAGCGGCCGCGATCGCTCCTGCCAGCTCGAGACTCACGACAGCCGTTCGATCAACTTGCTCGGCAGCTGCCGTACCGAGGTCTCACCAAATCGCCACACCACGATGGGGCCGGTGTTCTCCACCGCGGCGATCTCACGAACAAGGCGTGCGCCATCTTTCGCGCGGGCGACGTGCACGACGACGTCGAACGCCCGCGCGACGAATCGCGAGATCGCATGAGGCACATCCGGCGTGGAGGGTGGTCAGCGAGCCCTCGTGTCCCGTCGAGATCGCCTCGAGCAGCGCTGAAGCTTCGCGCGGGGAGCGGACCTCCCCGACGATGATCCGATCCGGCCGCATGCGGAGCGCGTTCACCACCAGGTCGGCGACACCGATCCCTCCATCGCGACCAGGAACACACTCCAAATGGACGACATGGTCGTGCGGCAGTACCAGCTCGTTCGTGTCCTCGATCACGACGAGCCGCTCGTCGGCGGATATCTCTCCAGCGAGGGATCGCAGGAACGTGCTCTTGCCTGCGCCGGTCGACCCCGCGATCAGCACATTTCCGCGCGCGACGACGACACTGGCGAGCAGCTCGGCAGCGTCGCTCGCCAGCCCGTTATTCGCTTCCCACGATGGCGCGGGGCCGCGCAGCGCCAACGACACGCGCGTGAACTTTCGGATCGATATCGTCGGACCGCCGACGGGTGCGATGACCGCGTTCGCTCGACTGCCGTCGCGCATCCGCGCGTCAACGTAGGGCCGCTCAATGGTCAGCTCGCGCCCAACTCCCGCCGCGATGCGATGCGCGAGCTCGCTCACGGCTGCGGTGTCGCGGAATCCAACAGCGACACGCTCGAGGCGCCCGCGGCGCTCAACGAAGATCTCCTTAGGTCCGTTTACGAGCACGTCGGTCACGTCCTCGTCGTCCAAGAGCGGCTGCACGGGACCAAATCCGAACAGCTCCGCGCAGAGCGCGTCGAGCTGATCCTCCGAAAGCTCACCAGGGACGGTGGCGCGCACCCGCTCCCTCAAGGTGAGCCGTCGCGCAGGATCGGCGTACAGGGTCAGCATCGCGCTCGGATCGAGACCTGAGGCGACCTCGGAGCGCACCCGCGCCAGGAGCGATGGATCGATCACCCGATCCTCCGGATCAGCGCGTCGATCGCGCGCAACGTCGGCGCTCGTGTCGCGAACTGATCTTCGGCGAGATACGGGTCCGCGGGGATCGCTCCAAGCAGAGGAAGTCCAGCACGGTCGGCGATCAGCCCCGCGTCGTCGTCAGCTGCGCCAACGACGACCAGGCCCGCCGGACACGGAGCATCTCGGATGAGCGGGAGCGCACAGAACACCGCCTGGAGTTGGGAGGCCCGCGCCCCCGCGACGATGCACAGGCGATCGGTGCGCGAAAGCAGCCCGGCGTCCAGCCCTTCGGCCCCGGTGCCGAGGTCGAGGACCACAGGCGAGTCACCCGCGACCGCGTCGATCACTTCCACCGTGCGATCGACATCCAGACGCCCACGAAGCGCAGGTGACCCAGGCAGGAATCGAACGGCCGACCATCGCGAAACCAATGCCTGCTCACGGCCGGGCTGCACGAGCGCGTCCGCGATCGTGGCAGCTTCGATGCGTGCGCGAAGGGCCAGCGATGGGGCCCAGCGGTCGAGGGCAATGAGCAGTGGCGCACGTCCGCCCGCCGCGGAGCGGTGTGCCACCAGGCCCGCCGTCGTGCTGGCACCAACGCCACCGACCAGCGACCAAAACGCGACGCGACGGCCCGCGGCGAGGGCTGCGGGACGGGCAGGTCGCAGTGGCTCGATCGGATCGGGACGGCCGGTCGCTTCGCGCATCAACGTGATCGCAAGGTCCGCGATAGGACTCGCGTCGAGCCACGCCCGAATGCGGCTCACGCGAACGCCCAGCGTTCGATCGCATCGTCGCTGGCGTATGTCCAGTGAAGAGCGCGGCCGGCGAGTGCGTCTCCGTCGAACACCACCGGGCGGAGCCGGACCCGTGCGCGCGCCACACGAAGCGTGTCGAGCGAGCACCACACGACGCGTCGCCAGCCCAGCACGGCGTCCTCGTCACGCAACAAGCTTCGGCACGCCTCGCGGGACTGGCGTGGGCCCGGCAGCCACGGAAAGCGGCGCCGCATCAGGGCGGCACTCGCCTCACTGAGTGGGACTTCCCGAACCTCGACCACATCGATCGCCTGGAGACCGTCGCCAAGTGGGGTCAGATCGAACGCGATCGCGGGTCGGTAGCCCGCTCCCTGGCGTGGGAGTGCGAGGCAACGCGTACCTCGGACGCCGGCGAGAGCCAGTTCATGGATCACCTCGTCGGGGCCGCGATCGATCTCCAGATATGTGTCGCGTGCAGAACGCGTGAGTCTGCCCGCTCCGAGTCGCGCGAGACGGCGATCGAACCCCGCGCGCTGGACTGCCTCGAGCCGGAGGGTCGTCGCCGCGGTCAACGCGCGGAGCTGAAAGCAAGGACGAAGGTGCTCGTCGCGATGCGGTCAGCGAATCGAAGCTCGTCCGACGGCGAGATCGCGATGATCACGCTGCCGATACGCTCGACGGCGAGCTTGGAATCATCTCGGCGGGTGGAATACGGCGCGCCAGACTCCGAGCGAACATCGAGCACGAGCGCATCCGCTGCAAGGAGCTCGACGGTCCGACCCGCCGGCGCACGACCGACGAGCGGCACGGCGAGCACGTCGACGCGCGCTCCTGGTGCGATCGCCCCACCGACCGCGCTCACGGCGACGACCGGGATCGCGACCGCGCGTTCGCCAGGCCGAAGGGTCAGGCCGGTGTGGAACGAGGCGGCATCATCCGCGAGCGCCTGGAGTACGAGTGGTTGTCCCTGCCAGAGCGGCGCGACCGGCACGCGCCCGATCACGTCGTCAACACTCGCTACGGCGCCAGTCGGCAGCGCCTCCGGAGGCACGGACCGCACCTCGAGATCCTGCCCGGTCAATGGACGGATCACGAAGACGTCCCGCGCGGCCACGACCATGTCCACGCGCTGTGCGCCGACGTAATACAGCCCTCCCGCGACGGAGCCTGCGATCAGCGCGAGGACGAGAAGCGATCGGCGGGCGATCAATCGACGATCGCAGGAGATCGAAGCGTGACGGAGATCTCGGCCTCGAGCGGTTCCGTCGGAGCAACCTCGGAGAAGATCTCAAACCGTAGCGACCAAATGACGCCCGCGGCCGGCATTCGGATCCACTGCGCTCCGAGCGGCTGCGTGCTGCCGGCGCTGGCGGAGATGCGATCGGGTTGGGCCGACAACAGTCGCCACGACCGGATCGGCACGGCGACGTTGTTGGCGAACACGCGAGGCCAGAACTGGACGAGTCGGCCGCGAAGCACCTCAGCTGAGGCGAGCGTCGGACCATCCGCCGCGAGGGCGATCCCCGCACGCAGCGTGGGACGGGCCGGCTCGTTCGGGACGTGCTCCGTGATCGAAACGGGCCGCGTGATCAGGTCTGCTCGCTGCGCGGTCGTCACCGAAGGCGCAGGCGAGACACTTGGCTTCGGGGCGACGGCCTCGGACGAGAGGCCCTGCCGCCGCTTGATCTCCGAGTCGTCTTGGAAGAACACGATGCTCACCGGAACGTAGCCTGCCGGTGTCAGCACAAAATTCTCGTAATACGTTCCCGCGAGCGCCTGGCCGTTCGTGAGCGCGCCACGCCCATTGAACGCCATCCCGTCGAACGTGCTGGACGCTCCCGTGTCAACGGTGTCGATCACCCGCGCGTAGGTACCGGTCGACTCGTGCACTGTGGTCGTCGAGTAGATCGTCGTCGCATCGCTCGTGGCGACCACGTTGGCGACATACGTATCTGTCACGTAATACAAGCCGGCCGGCACAACGAGCGCGAGCGGATCGAGAACCGGTGGGGCAGGTATCGGAGGCCATTCGTCCTCCCTCGGCTCGCGTGCATTCGCCGCGATGCTCGACAGCAACAGGATCGAGGTCAGTAAGAACGCGGTGCGTATCTTCATCGGGGCGAGCTCACCGAGCGGATGGTCACGGTGGTCACGGCGGGCATGAGGAACACAGCGAAGCCGGGGGTCCTGACGGGGATCGACGCGATGAGTCGGACGGTCGGACGGTCGTAACGCGCACCGGTCCGGGGATCGAAACTTGGCGCCGTCGGAAAGCTTGCAATGTCGGCGGAAGCGGCGATGGCGCTGGGGCTCGCGCCGAGGGCCGGCGCGGTCGTAGCGAGGTTGCGGGCGAAGTACTCACGCGCAACATCAGCTGCGTCAGCGGCAAGACGCAGCTTGCCCGACTGGACCAACTCGAGCTGGTCCTGATCACCGACGGCGACGATCGTCGCAAGGTCCGCAGCCGCGCCGGCCCGGTATGCGATCGCGCGCAGCGCACCCAGCTCAAGGACGCCGACCAGGACCACTAGTAGAAGGGGCAGCATCACGATCGTGGTCAGGGCCGCGGTCCCACCGTCATCGCGCCTCATCGGTTGACCTCACCACGTGCGACGGCCGTCGATCGGACCACGACGGTAGTGGTGAAGAGGAACGGGATCGCCACGCGCTCGTCGGTGCGCAGGGAGACTTGCACAGGTTCGCGCCATCCAATGC
>WNFK01254898.1_pt1 | contig 25954 bp, 27 predicted proteins | sample 5400281 | NCBI WGS metagenome assembly WNFK01 (sample SAMN13153350, study PRJNA577476) | soil metagenome | isolation source: 20 cm soil on Douglas fir-dominated hillslope | place: USA:California | collected 2013-09-17
TCGGTGACGGTGATGCTCACGTGGCTCAGGATCTTGAACAGGCTCATGTCGGGTCTCCTCCGTCGTAGAGCTCGCGGCGGGCGATGCCGCGCTGGAAGGCCAGGTAGCCCTGGCGGGTCATGGGCGGCCGCGGGCCCGCGAGCACCTCGCGCGCCCCCGCGGCCCCGTCGGCGAGCAGGTCCACCGCCATCGCGGCGAGGGCCTTGGCCGGCTGCACGTAGCCGAGCTCCGGGTCGACGATCGCGAAGTCGGCGGAGTGCCCCGGCCCCCGGGCGCCGCCCATGTAGGGATGCAGCACCGGGATCACCTGGCTCAGATCGCCCATGTCGGTCGAGCCGGAGCGATGCGGGATGTCGCGATAGTGCGGGGCGCCGACCAGGCCGCGCGCGGTGGTCTCGAAGAGCCGCGCCATCGCGCGGTCGCAGAGGAGCGGCATCGGCCCCGGGAGCGTGTCGATCTCCACCCGCGCGCCCAGCGCGAGGGCGCCCGCCCGGAGCGCGCGATCGACTTTGCGACTGGCGTCGCTCACCCCTTCGGCGGTCTTGCCGCGCACGTACATCTCGAGCCGCGCCTCGCCGGGGATCACGTTCACCTGCGAGCCGCCGTGGGTGAGGATCGGGTGCACGCGGATCGAATCCTCGTCGCGGAACGTCTCGCGGAGCCGATGAAGCGCGCGGTCTTGCCCACGCGGCCGTTGTTGGAGGCGGGCACGCCCGCCTTGCCGTCCTCGGCGCGCCAGTTGGTGTGGATCATCATGGCCAGGTCCACGTCGTCGAAGTGGCCGAGGCGCATCAGCTCCTGCTTGCCGCAGGGGAACTCGAGGCGGCCGGCGCGGATCTGCTCCTGGCGCCACTCGATGTCGCCGCCCTCCTCGGCGGGCACCGCGAAGAAGACGACGCGGCCCGCGAGGTGATCGAAGGCGCCCGCGTCCACCAGGCCCATCGCGGCGCCGAGCATGCCGGCCACCTGCGCGTTGTGGCCGCAGGCGTGGGCCGCTCCGGTCTGGGGATCGGCCTCCGGATGCCCGGTGACCCGCAGGCCGTCGAGCTCGCCGATCAGGGCGAAGGTCGGGCCGTCGCCCGCGCGACCACGGGCCTCGCCGCGCACCCCGGTCATCGCGAGGCCGGTACGGGGCGACATGCCGAGGCCGCCGAGCGTCGCCTCGACGAGCGCGGCGGTCTTCACTTCCTTGAAGCCCATCTCGGGCTGCTTCCGGATGCGCTCACCGAGACCGACGATCTCCTCGGCGCGCCGATCGATCGCCGCGAACACCTTGCGCTTCAGCTCGTCCCGGGTCATGGCAGAGGATGCTAGCCGATTCCGCGCGCGGTGGCCAGCGAGAGAAAAAGCACGATCAGGGCGGCAGATCACGAGGACGTCCCGCCCGGCGGTAATGCTTGCCCGGTAGATTCTCCCAGGCCATTCCGTGCCGCGTGCACGAAAGGCCCGTGATTTCGGGTCGAATTCGCGTGGCACAGGGAATGCTCCTCTGCGCGGCCAGGAGGATTCAACCATGCACCGTGCGATCACGCGCATTCTGGTCCCCGCGACTCTGGCGGTCGGAGTTCTCTCCGGCTGCACCATGCAGGATCCGACCTATCCGCCGACTACCGGCGCCGTCCTCGGCGCGCCGACGCAGCCCCGGGTGGTCGAGTACTCCAATGGCAAGTATCAGCTCTACGGCGACGGCTCGAGCGCGTCGCCCTACTACTGGGTGTGGATCCCGGCCGGCACGAACCCGCCTGCGCCGCCCGCCCTCCCGACGACGCGCGTCGCCACCGCGGCGACCGAGGGACGGTATCAGCTGTACGGTGATGGCACGACGTCGTCGCCGTATTACTGGGTGTGGGTGCCCACCGGCAGTACGGTGGTCCCGCCTCCGCCGCCGCCACGTCGTCCGTAGCGGTGCAGTCGCGCGACGCGCGGGAGCGGAGACGCTCTCGCGCGTCGCGCCGGCGTAGCTAGCGAGTCGGCGGAGGTGGCGGCGGTCCCGGCGGAGGCGGCGGGACCGTGGGCGCTACGGAGCTGGCCGGCGGGGGCGGAGGTGGTGGCGGAGCGGGCGAGGTGTAGGCCGGCTGCTGCACACGCGAGCCGCGCGCTCCCGGCACCTGGTTACCCTTGGCGTACATGCACTGCGTGTAGCTCATGTCGTAGCGCCGCTGCACCGAGCCGCCGTGGGCATCGCCGCGGCTCGCGCCGATCGCGGTGCCGCCGAGGAGGCCGACCCCCGCTCCGGCGGCGGCGCCGATGGCCGGGTTGCCGGCGGCGGCCCCGAGCGCCGCGCCCGCGGCGGCGCCCACCACGGTGCCGATCACCGCGCCGCCGACCGTGCTCTCGGTCGCCGTCTTCTGCGCGGTGGTCCCGACCTGCTGCGAGGCCCACTGGCGGCAGACCGTGTCATCGGCCTGGAACTCCTCGAAGCTCTTGCTGCTGCCCGGCAAGACCATGACGCTGGGGCCGTGCGGCACGGTGGCGCAGCCGGCCAACAGCGCGCCCGTCACCAGAGCCGCGACGCCGCCCCGCGCAATCCCATTCATCGCGGTGGTACCTTCACCCACTCCTCGGGGCAGCTCGGGACCGTCGGGTAGTAGCCCTTGGCGCTCGAGCAGTAGTACCAGTACGAGCTGGCCGCCGCCGGGGGTGGGGGCGGAGCTGCCGGAGCCGCGGGCGGCCGCTCGACGTAGACCGGGGGCTCCTCGACCACCACCGTGGGCGGCGGATAGACATAGTAGGGCGGCGGATAGTAGTAGTACGGGTACGGACCCCAGTAGGGGCCGACGCCGACGTAGACACCGCCGCGCCAGTGGTGCCAGGTGTAGCCCGGCGTGACCGTGACCGCCAGAACCGCAACCGCCAGCAGCAGGATCAAAAGGGTCCTTTTCATATCCGCCTCACTCTGACGCACGTTTAGACGACTTCATTTACATCACTTCCAGCATATCCCCCGGGAGCCTTTCGTTCCATCTGATACGATGGTTATTACGATGCGAGCCACGCGACGGATCTTCGCGGGATTGCTGGCGTTGCTGATGGTCCTCGGCGCCGCGCCGCCCGGCTGGGCGGGAAGCTCGAGCCCACCCCCGCCCCCCGGCGCCCCGGCCCCAACCGACCCCGAGGCTCAGGCCGATGCGCAGGAGGCCACGCCGCCGCGCGTCAGTTACCTTCACGGCGAGGTCTCATTCTGGCGACCGGGCGCCACCGACTGGGCCCCGGCCGCGCTCAACATGCCCCTGGCCCCAGGCGACGTGCTCTACACCGGACCGGCGGGCAACCTGGAGATCCAGATCGGCCCTCGATCTTTCGCGCGGGCCGCCTACGGCGCGCAGATCGGCCTCGACAACCAGGAGCCCGACTTCATCCAGCTGCGCGTCACGTCGGGCTACGCCGCCCTCGACCTGCGGGAGCTCGCGCCCGGCCACACGGTCGAGCTCGATACGCCCGGCGCCGCCTTCACGATGGAGCGCGCCGGGTACTACCACGCGGAGATCGGGCCGGACGCGACCGCGTTCCGGACCTACCGCGGCGGCAGCGCGGTCATGACTCCGTCCGGCGGCGCCGCGACACCGGTGGCCGCGAATCAGCAGGTGATGATCGCCGGCGGCGAGTCCCCGCGCGTCGAGACGGCCGCGGCGCCCACGCTGACCGCGTGGGATCGCTGGAACTACGAGCGCACCGACTACCTCTTTCAGCCCGCCAGCGCGAAGCAGGTCCCGGCCGGCGTGTACGGCGCCGAAGCGCTCGACCAGCACGGAACCTGGCGCACGGTCGAGACCTACGGCAGCGTGTGGGTCCCCGCGGGCGTGGCGGCGGGCTGGTCGCCTTACTCCACCGGCCGCTGGATCTGGGACCCGCGCTTCGGCTGGACGTGGCTCGACGACGCGCCGTGGGGCTGGGCGCCCTATCATCACGGCCGCTGGGTCTTCGTGGGCCCCTACTGGGCGTGGGCTCCGGGCCCGATCCTCGTGCGACCCGTCTACTCGCCCGCGCTGGTCGTCTTCCTCGGCGGGCCGGTCGTGGTGGGGCGGCCGCTCTACTGGGCGCCACTCGGCTGGGGCGAGCCGGTGATCCGGTGGTGGGGCCGGCCGCGCTACGTCGGCGTGGCGTGGTGGGGCGGCTGGGGCGGCCCGCGCGTGGTGAACAACGTCGTCATCAACCGCACGACCACCGTGAACGTCACCAACATCAACGTGTACCGCAACGTGAACGTGACCAACGCGGTGGTGGGCGTGCCCGCCGACCGGTTCGGCCAGGGCGCGGTGCGCCCGGTCCGGCTCGCGGACGCCGCCGAGGCGGGGCGGCTCACGCCGGTGCGCGGAGCGGTCGACGTGCGGCCGGTGGCGGCCAGCGTCACCGGGAGCGCGACCGCCGCCGCCACGCGGCCGCCGGACGCGGTGCGCGCGCGGCCGGTGGTGGCGACGCGGGCGCCGGTCGACACGGCGCCGGCACTGCGCGAGCACGGCCTGCCCGCCGCGGCCGCCCCGACGGCGCCGCAGCAGCGCATCGTGCCCGCCCCCGCGCGCGCGGCCGCGCCGGCCGCGGCCACGACCACCGCGCCCGGCGCGGCCACCGGCCCCGCGCGTGGACCCGGCGGCCAGGGCCGGGCCACGCCCGACGACGGGCCACGCGAGCGCCAACGCGGCGACCGCGGCCCGCGCCAGGGGGGCACGTCGCCCGATGGAGGTCGCGTCCCGGCTCCCGCCCGTCCGACCGGGACACCACCCGCGCCCAGCGCACCCGGCGCGCCCGCGCCCTCGGTCGCCGCGCCCGCCCCGCAGCAGAGTGCGCCGCCCGGATCGACCGCACCGGCAGCTCGCCAGGCTCCGGCCGCCGCGCCGCCCGGATCGCCGCCAGCGCCGGCTGTCCAGAACGCGCCCCCGCGAGTCCGTGAAAACGCACGGCAGAGCGCGCCGCGGCAGGAGCCGCAGGGCAAGGGCGCTCCCGAGCGCGGCCCCGCGGAACGCGGCGGCCAGGAGCGCGGCGGTCAAGAACGCGGCCCGCGCGGCGACCGCGACCGCTAGCTCGTCCGCTCCGAGCGCGGGCTTCGCCCGCGCCCCTGCCTTTGCGGGGAGGTTCGGAAGGGGGGCGCAGCCCCCCTCCGAGTCAGCTACCTGATCCCCGCGCGCATGAAGCTCTGCACGAACTGGCGCTGGAAGAGCAGGAAAGAGACCAGCAGCGGGCCCGACGTCATCAAGGTCGCGGCGGTGATGATGGACCAGTCCACCCCCTGATCCACCGAGGAGAAGACCTGCAGCCCCACCGTCAGGGGGCGCGACTGCACCGAGTTCGTGACGATGAGCGGCCACAGGAAGTTGTTCCAGTGGTAGCTGACCGAGACCAGCGCGAAGGCGATGTAGACCGGCTTCGCGAGCGGCACGTAGACCCGCCACAGGACTTCGAGCGGCCCGGCCCCTTCCACGCGCGCGGCCTCGTCCAGCTCCTTCGGCACGGTCTTGAACGTCTGCCGCAGCAGGAAGATCCCGAAGGCCGAGGCCATGTAGGGCAGGCCGATCGCGGCCAGCGTGTCGAGGAGGCCGAGACGGCTCATGGTCCGGTAGTTCTCCACGATGAGCACGTCCGGCATGATCATGAGCTGCACCAGCACCAGCAGGAACGCGACGGAGCGGCCCGCGAAGGCGAAGCGGGCGAAGGCGTAGGCCGCGAGCGTGCAGAGCACGAGCTGGACGGCCAGGATCATGGTGACCAGCGCGATGGTGTTGACGAAGTAGCGCGCGAACGGCGCGGCCGCCCACGCCTTGACGAAGTTCTCGAGGGTCAGCGGCGCGGATAGAACGAAGCGGGTCGAGAACTCGGACGGGTGAAACGCGGTCCAGACCGCGTAGGCCAGCGGCAGCACCCAGAGCAGGCCCAGGAGCCAGGCCCCCACCGTCTCGAGCGCGCGACCGGGCCGCGTCACTGGTAGTGGACCCGGCGGTCCAGCAGCAGGAACTGGCCGAGGGCCACCGCGGCCAGGATCACCAGCAGCACCAGGGTCAGCGCCGCCGCGTAGGCTTGGTCCCAGAACTTGAACCCGACGTCGTAGATGTAATAGAGGAGGAGCGCGGTGGTATTGTCGGGCCCGCCCTTGGTCATGACCACGATATGGTCTACGAGCCGGAACGAGTTGATCACCGCGTTGACCAGCACGAAGAGCGTGGTCGGCATCAGGAGCGGGAACGTGACCCGGCGGAAGAAGTACCAGCGGCTCGCCCCCATCAGGGACGCCGCCTCGCCCAGGCTGGGCGAGAGCGACTGGAGCGCGGCCAGGTAGAAGATCATGAAGAAGCCCGCCTCCTTCCACACCGTCACCACCACCAGGCAGGCCAGCGCGGTCTCGCGACTGCCGAGCCAGTTGTGGCTCGGCAGCCCGAAGAGCCCGGTGATCTGCTCGAGCAACCCATATCCCGGCGTGTAGAAGAAGAGCCAGATATTGGCCACCGCGATCATCGGCAGCACGGTCGGAGTGAAGAAGGCCAGGCGCAGCAACCCCCGCCCCGCGATCCGCCCGTTCACCCACACCGCCATCAGCAGCGCCAGCGCCACCGACACCGGAATCGTCCCGACCGCGAACCACAGATTGTTCCCCACCGCCTGCCAGAACACCGGATCCTCGGCCATCGCCTGATAGTTGTCGAGCCCCACCCACACCCCAGCCCGCCCCGCCTTCGGATTCGAGAACAAGCTCGTATAAATGGTCGCCGCCACCGGATAATGCGTGAACGCCACCAGCAACACCGCCGCCGGCAACAACAACAACCACCCGATCACATGCACCCGCCACGCCGCCGAGCTCACAGGAACGACCATGAGCGGCGGGCGGGGCCAGCGGCGGAGCGACGGTCAGCCGGCCCGTGTACGCTACGGGACCCGGTGGGAGGGGACGGCGGCGGGGCGGCAGGGGGGCGGGTGACCCGTTCCCCGCCAAGGGTCGCGGCGCCACCAACAACCCCGATTGGGAACTCCTGATCGCAAGCGAATCGAGATCGCCGGTCGTGGTCAGAGCCCCCCTGCCGCCCCGCCGCCGTCCCCTCCCACCGCGCGACGCAACGCATACGCGAGCGAGTTACCGCCGATAGGGCCGCAGGATGCGATCGGCCTCCCGCTGCGCGTCCTTCATCGCCTGCTCCGCCGGCTTCGCCCCGGTGAGCGCCGCCTGCAACCCATCGTTGAGCGCCTTGGTGACCCGCTGGTTGTCGTGGGTGGACAGCTCGGCCACCGCGTGCGGCAACTGATCGCGCGCCACCGCGGCCGCCGCGAATCCCGCCACGTACTGCTTCATCGCCGGCGTCTCCCACGCGTCCGGCCGCACCGCCACGTAACCGGTGTCGATGCCCCACTGGGCGGCCCGCGAGGGCGAGGTGATCCACTTGATGAAATGCAGCGAGGCAGCCTGCTGGGCCGGCGTGCTCTTCTTGAAGATGTGGAAGTTGCCGCCGCCGGTCGGCGAGCCGCGCCGCTTGCCCGCGGGCAGCATCGCCACGCCGAACTCGAACTTGGCGTTGTTCTTCACGTTGGTGAGGTTGCCGGTGGTGGTCCACATCATGGCGGTCTTGCGCTCGAAGAAGTCCTTCGGGGTGGTGCCCCATTCGATGATCCCGGTGGGCATGACCTTGTGCTTGCCGCTGAGATCCATCCAGTACTGGAGGGCCTCCACCACCGCCGGCTTGTCGTAGTAGGTCTCGTTGCCGGCCTGGTTCATCAGCAGCACGTCGTTCTGGGTGGTGAAGCCCTGGAAGAGCCAGTACGGGAAGCCGGACGACGGCACCTCGAGCCCCCACTGCGTGACGTTCCCTCCCCCGTCGCGCTTGGTCAGCTTCCGCGCGTAGTCGACCTGCTCGGCCCAGGTGGCGGGCGGCTTGTTAGGGTCGAGCCCGGCCTCCTTGAAAGCCTCCTTGTTCCAGTACAGCACGATGGTGGAGCGCTGGAACGGAATACCCCAGGTCTTTCCGCCGGTCTGGCTGTTGAGCATGAAGGCCGGGAAGAAGCTCTTGAGCCAGGCCCGGTCCTCGGCGCTCTTGGCCATGTCGTCGAACGGGACGATCGCTTCCTCGTCGATCAGCGTGAACATGTCGGTGGAGAGCAGCACCGACATCTGCGGCGGCTCGCCGCTCTTCAGCGCGGTGAGCACCTTGACGATGGTCTCCTGGTAGGTGCCCGCGTAGATCGGCTTCACCCGGATGCCCGGGTTCTCCTTCTCGAAATCGGCGGCCAGGCCGTCGATGATCTTGGTCACCGGGCCGCCCACCGCGACCGGGTAGTAGAAGCTGAGCTCCACCGGGGCCTGGGCGCCCGCGGGAACCGCGCCGCCCGCATGGATGAAACGGCGGCAGCGTCGTCGCGACGGCTTCCGCTCTGGGCATCGAACACGTGGGTGGCCTCGGGGCTCCACGAGAGCCGGACCGGCGCGCCCGGGGCCAGAGTGATCCGTCCCGGCGCCCGCACCGCGAGGGCCTGGCTTCCCACCGCGCAGGTCACGATCGAATCGGCGCCGAGGTACTCCACGCCCGCCACGCTCGCGCCGATCCCCGCGGGGCCCGCGCGCACATCCACCCGGATCTCCTCCGGCCGTATCCCGAGCAGCAGCCCCGTCCCCCGCCCCGCGAGCACCGGCGGGCCCTCGGTACCCGCGATGACCGCGCCGCCCGCGCGGTCGGCCAGCGTGAGGATGTTCATCGGCGGCGTGCCGATGAAGCGGGCCGTGAAGGCGGTGGCGGGGCGCGCGTAGAGCCGGTCGGGCGCGGCGTCCTGCTCGACGCGCCCGGCACGGAGGAGAATCACCTGATCGGCCATGCTCATCGCCTCGGTCTGGTCGTGGGTCACGTAGACCATGGTGATGCCGAGGCTCTGCTGGAGCGACCGGATCTCGCGGCGCATCTCCAGGCGGAGCTGCGCGTCCAGGTTCGAGAGCGGCTCGTCCATCAAGCACACCGGGGTCTCCGCGATGAGGGCGCGGCCGAGCGCGACCCGCTGCTGCTGCCCGCCCGAGAGCTGCGACGGCCTCCGCTGGAGAAGCGCGTCGAGGCCGAGGAGGGCGGCCACGCGCTGGAGCCGCGCCGCGCGGTCGGCCGCGGCCACCCGGCGCACCCGCAGACCGAAGACGATGTTCTCGGCGACCGAGAGGTGGGGAAAGAGCGCGTAGGACTGGAAGACCATGGAGAGCCGCCGCTCCGCGGGAGGCAGGTGCGTGACGTCCACGCCGCCGATGGCGATACGCCCGGCCGTCGCGGCCTCGAGCCCGGCGATGAGCCGCAGCGTGGTGGACTTGCCGCAGCCCGACGGCCCCAGGAGCACGAGCATCTTCCCGGCCGCCGCCTCGAAGCTCACGTCGTCCACCGCGCGGGTGGGACCCCACCAGCGGCTCAGGTGCTCGACCGAGATCGCGGACATCAGATCTGCCCGCGCAGCGCGTTGACCCACTCGACCAGCGCGGGTGAGGACGGCGTCACGCGGGTGAACTGCGCGTACACCTCGCGCAGCCCCGCCTTCTCGACGAGATTCTTCTCGTTCAGCATCCACTCGCCGCCGCCGCCTCGCCCGAGAACGGATCCACGCAGCCCACCCCGAAGAGGCGCTCCGGGTGCCGGGCGACCAGGACGGCCAGCGTGTCGTTGTAGAGGCGCGCGCGATCGGTCGGGCTCCAGGCGGGCAGCGCGGCGGCCGCCGATTCCATGCAGAAGGAGTCCGAGACCAGCGCGTGGGTCACCCCGCAGGCGTCGTGGGCCTCGAGCATGCGACCGAGCACCCGGCGCTCGGCGGTGACGTAGCGCGGATCACCGCCATCGGGGAATCGGGCCAGCGCCCCGTCGGGCAGGACGTGGGCGTGGCACTCGATCAGCGGCGTGGCCAGGGTAGGCTCAGCGCGGGCAGACGAAGTCCCAGAGCGCGGCCGCGCGCTCCACCACCGCGTCCACGTCCTCGGCGAGCAGCTGGCGCGCCGCGACCATCGCGCCCGCGTCCTGGCGCACCCGCGCGAGGTAGGCCTCGCGGCCGGCGTAGCGCTCCTCGATGGAGAGGCGCGGGTCGCCGGTCCGGGCCCGCTCGGCCGCGGTCCGCGCGAAGGCCAGGGTCGAGCCCATCATCGCCATGATGTCGCCCGGGGCGCCCTGCTCCGGATGGCGCGGGTTCCAGCCCATGAAGGTGGCCAGCGGCACCCGCAGCTCGGGCGGGCGGATGCCCGCGCGCTCGTTGCCGTCGCCGTCCACCGCGGAGACGAACGTCACGAAGGGCGCGCCGAGCTTGGGCGGCAGGGTCGCGATCCCGCGCTCCACCGCCGGCCCGAAGTCGAGCCGCTGCGGCCGCTGGACGTGGTCGGGGAAGCGCGCGCCGGGAATCGCCGCGTAAACGACGCGCGTGGTCTCGGCGGCCACCGCGGTGCCGTCGGCCAGGCGCGGGACCGCGCTGGGCGGCGGCTCCACGCCCTCGCCCACCCACCGGTCGAGGTTCACCAGCGCGGCGCGCAGGAGCGGCGAGTAGTCCACCACGCTGAAGGGGTGGAAGCCCCGGCCCCCGGTGTTGGGATCGGCGGGCGGCGGCGGGAGCGCGCCCGGCGTGTGCTGGCTCCCCGCGAAGAGGTACTGGCGCACGTAGGCCGGCGGGGTCTCATCGCGCGTGCCGCCGACGTCGGTGTGCACGAGCGAGCCGTCGAGCGCGTCGCGCTGGCCGGTGACCGGATCGTCCTGCTCCCCGTCGGTGAACGGGAACAGGCTGCCCACCGCGTGCACCGCGTTGAGCGAGGGCTGGCCGAAGCGGCAGTTGAACTCGCCGCGCCGGCCCCCCGCCACGTGCGGGATCACCGCGTCCCAGACGAAGCGGCCGCCCTCGTCCTCGTCGAGGCCCAGGTAGAGCAGGTGGCGCAGGAATCGGCCGCTCTGCGAGACGCCGAACACGTACGATCGCTCGATGGTCCCCGCGCAGGGATTCCCCTCGGCGGCGGTACCCCAGCGCAGGAAGCTCGCGGTGTCGCGCACCGCAGTGAAACCGAGCCCGACCACCGGAGGATTCTCGGCGCGGTAGTAGCAGTCGTAGACGCGGCCGGGCTGGAAGCCCCCGTCGAGCGCGACCGACCCCGCGTCGGGGAAGCGCCAGGTCGCGCGCGGCAGCGTGACCGCGGGCGCGTCGGCGTGCTCGCGCACGGAGAGCTCCGCCTCCGGGTCGTCCAGGCGCGCGACCGGATGCGGGATGTGGTAGCGGTCGGCCAGCGGCAGCACGTCCACCCGCGCGTTCGGCCGGAACTCGCAGCGGACGCGCTCGGAGACGCCGGGCACCCGGGGCACCGTCATCGCCATCATCCCGTCGCGGCGCGGCACGTCGGGCTGCCAGCCGATCCAGGCCACCGTGTAGCCGTGGCGCATCAGGAAGGGCGATCTTGCGCCCGCGGTTCGGCACGTCGAGGAGCAGCCGGCGGCGCCCGCCGTCGAGCGGGCGCAGGAGGTAGAAATCGGCGGAGTACTCCACGAGCCCGCGGGCGTTGCGGGGGGCCAGGCCCAGGTCCGCGATCGGCTCGTTGGCCCGGGCCGCCGGATCCGCGGTGAAGTGCAGCACCCCCTCGAGCTTCTCGTACGCGTGGGCCGTCCCGCCCGCGCCCTTGAACGCCGCGCCGTCCAGCACCGGCTCGCGCCGGATGATCTCGAGCCTGACGACTCCCATCGCGTGAGCCCTCCGGTCTAGAAGCCGAGGAACGGCTTGAGCGCGGCGAGGACCGCGTCCGGATTGTCCTCGTGCAGCGTGTGCACCGCGCGGGGAATCTCGACGAAGCGGCCCTGCGGCAGCTCCTTGGCCATCCGCTGGGCCACATCGCGGTCGAGGATCGGGCTCTCCTCGCCGCGCATCACCAGCGTCGGCACCGGGATCGCGCGGAGCACCGCCCACCAGTCCACCTCCACCGTCGAGCGCCGCGTCTTCACGCTCGGGTGCCACGCCCACACGATGCGCCCGTCCGGCCGCTGGCGCAGGCTCTGGGCCGCCACCCAGCGGTAGTAGTGGATGCCGGGATACGGGTTGCCGCGGAAGAGGTGCTGGGCCGCCTGCTCGATGCTGTCCCAGAACTCGGGCTCGGGCGGGCCGGCCGGCGCCTGGGCCGCCCGCGCGCTGATCTCGGGCCCGATGTCCACGATCACGAGCTTCTGCACCGACTCGGGGCGCTTGGAGGTGAAGTACATCGCGTTCCGCCCGCCCATGGAGAGCCCCATCACCACGAGCGGCGCCAGCCCGAGCTGGTCGATCACGCCGCTCAGGTCGTCGAACGCGGGCGAAGGCCCGTAGACCTCCGCGGGATCGCTGTCGCCGTGGCCGCGCTGATCGAGCGCGTAGACGTGGAAGTGCGGCTGGAGCGCGATGGCCAGCGTGTCCCAGGCGTGCGCGTGCCCGGTGAAGCCGTGCAGGAGGAGGAGCGGGGTGCGGCCCTCCCCGCCCCAGTCGAGCACGTGGAAGCGCAGGCCCTGGACGGTGACGCTTCGGTCGATCGGACGCAGCAGGTTCATGCCGGCGCGATCAGAGCTGGATGCGGCCCGGGCCCCGCGGGCCGCCGCGGCCCCCCATGTCGGGCGGCATGCGGTCGGGGATGACGATGTTGGAGGACTGCTCCCGGCGCAGCTCCTGCAGCTCGCGGATCGCGCGGTCGACGCCCACCTTGGCGCCCTCCGCGAACTTCTCGGCGGCGTCGCCGAGGGAGGTCGCGTCGATCTCGAAGGTGATCGGCAGCGCGCCCACCGGGGAGAGGAGCTGGGCCTCCCCCACGTAGAGGACCTTGCGGGAGAGGTCGATCGAGCCGTCCGTCGTCACCGGGGTCATCACCCGGATGATGCCGATGCGCCGGTCGGTGTAGGTCTCCTCGCGATACAGGGAAGTCGCGTCCATGCGGAGCTCGAGCTCATCGGCCATCGCGGATAATCCTCCGTTTCAATTCGAATAGTCGGTCACGCGAGCTCGGCCCGTGCGCTCATCGCCACCGTGCCCTCGGGGGTCACCGCCCACAGCTCGGCCGCGCGCCCGTCCGCGGTGGGGCGCCCCCGCAGCTCGAAGGGCGCGCTGTCGAAGAGCGGCGCGCGGGCCTGGGTCTCGTACCCGGTAAACACGCGGCCGGGGTGCTGGTCGCGCGCGAAGTCGATCAGGAGCGTGGAGGTGAGCGGGCCGTGGACGACCAGACCGGTGTATCCTTCGCGCTCCGTGGCCCACGGCCGGTCGTAGTGGATGCGGTGACTGTTGAAGGTGAGCGCGGAGAAGCGGAACAACAGCACCGGGTCCGGCGCGATCCGCCGCCGCCACGGCACGTCGTCGGGCGCGCTCTCGCGGCGCGGCGCCTGGTTGCGCTCGCCCGCCCGGACCTCCTCGCGGAACACGGTGCGGCGCTCTTCCTCGATGGCCAGGGCCGAGCCGGTGAAGATACGCTGCACCACCGTCGCGAAGACCAGGGTGCCGGTGCCGCCGGTCTTGACCGAGATGTCGGCCAGCTCGGTCTCACGGCGCACCGGGTCGCCGATGCGCAGCGGGCGGTGGAAGCGGAAGCGCTCGCCCGCGAACATGCGGCGGGGCAGCGGCATCGGCGGGATCACCCCGGTGTCGAGCGGGCTGCCGTCGGGACGGAGGGCGGCGGGCGGAAAACGCGGGAGGAAGTAGAGCGACTGCCAGCCCGGGGGCAGCGGGTCGCCCGGCCCGAGCTCGGGCTCGTCGCGGCCGAAGGTCAGGCGCAGCAGGTTGGCGGGCGCGGCGGTGATCACGTCGGTCGCGCTCTCGCGGCGACCGACGTGCGCCTTCAGGTCGTCGAGCGCGACAACGGTGGTCATACCCGCACTGGCGGGCGGCGGCGGTGCCAGTCCGTCTCCCGCTGATAGGCGTGGCCGGCGCGCAGCACGGTGGCCTCGTCGAAGGGCCGGCCCGAGATCTGGAGCGACAGCGGCAGGCCGGTCGTGGAGAAGCCGGTCGGCAGGGCCAGCGTCGGCAGCCCGGTGATGTTGAACGGGCCCATGTTGCTCTTGGCGAACGGGAAGTCCGGATCCAGCACCACCTTGAACGCGGGGGCGGGACCGAGCGCGGTGGGCGTGACCAGCACGTCCACCGACTGCAAGACGCGCGCGGTATCCTCGCGGATCTGGGAGCGCAGGCGCTGGGCCTGGATGTACTCGTCGGCCCGGAAGAGCCCGCCCGCCATCAGCTTCTCGCGCAGCACGTCGCCGTAGAGCTCGGGCTTCGTGCGCAGATCCCGCTCGTGATAGGCGAACGCCTCGGTGAGCATGATCACCATGAAGGACGGGGTCGCGTGGATGCTCGGGATCGTCACGTCGCGCACGATAGCGCCGAGGCGCCCGAGCTCGGCCAGCGCGCGCTCGAAGGCGGCCACCGTCTCCGGCTCCACCTGGTCGAAGAAGTAGTCGCGGACCACGCCGACCCGGAGACCCTTGACGCCGCCCTCGAGGGTCGCCAGGTAGTCCGGCACCGGCTCGCGGGCGGAGGCCGGATCGGCCGGATCGTGGCCGGCCAGCGCCTGCAGCATGAAGGCGCAGTCCTCCGCGGAGCGCGCCATGGGCCCGGTGTGATCGAGCGTCCACGAGAGCGTGACCACGCCCGCCCGGCTCACCCGCCCGTAGGTCGGCTTGAGGCCGGCGATGCCGCAGAAGGCGGCCGGACCCCGGATGGACCCGCCGGTGTCGGAGCCGAGCGAGCCCACCGTCAGGCCGGCGGCCAGCGCCGCGCCGGAGCCGCTGCTCGAGCCGCCCGGGATGTGATCGAGGTTCCACGGATTGCGGGCGGGCGGGAAGCGGTGGCCCGGGAACTGGATGCCGAAGGCGAACTCGTGGGTGATCAGCTTGCCGAGCATCACCATGCCGGCCTGCTGCAGGCGCGCCACGCACGTGCAGTCGAAGTCGGGGACCCAGTCGGCCAGCAGCGCCGAGCCCGCGGTGGTGCGGATCCCCTTGGTCGCGTAGAGGTCCTTGTAGGCGATCGGGATGCCGGTGAGCGGCCCCGCGTCGCCCCGCTTGAGCGCGGCCTCGGCGGCGCGGGCGTCGGCGAGCGCGCGCTCCGCGGTGACCGTCACGTAGGCGTTGAGGTCCTTGTCGAGCGTCTCGATGCGCCGGAGCTGATCGGTGGCGTAATCCACCGGCGAGAGCTCGCGGCGGCGGAAGAGGCCGCCCAGCTCCCGGATGCCCGCGTAGCAGAGCTCGTCGGCGCTCATGAGGATCGTCCGGCTGTCCAGGGCGCGGATCGGCCGCAGCGCGTTGACCAGGAAGCTCCGCACCAGGGCCAGCCGGTTCGGGGGAATGGCGAGACCGGCGAGGCGCGCGCGCTCCTTCACCTCGTCCAGCGTGACGTCAGGGGTCTGCTCGGCCATGGGAGATCTCCTTGTCGGCGACGGGCCATAGAGTAGACGGCTCCGAGCGCGAGAGCAACCGATCCGCCCGGGCCCGGCCTTGACAGCGAGGCGGCCGATGACTTACACCCAGGCCCACAGGAGGAGTGACCCCATGCGCAAGACCTCGGCAGCGTCCTACCCGGTTGGCCGGCGGCAGTTCCTGACCCTGAGCGCGGCCGGCCTGGCCGCCGCGGGCCTTCCCCGCGCCGCCCGCGCGCAGGGCAAGCGGAGCGGCGAGCTGGTCGCCGGGCTGTCCGAGCGCATGCTGACGCTCGATCCGGCCAACCACTACTCGATCTCCGCCACCTCGGTGCACCGGCACATGTTCGATCCGCTGGTGGACGTCACCAACGACTCGAAGTTCGTGCCCGCCCTCGCCGAGTCGTGGCGCGCGGTCAACAACCTCACGTGGCGGTTCAACCTTCGGAAGAACGTGACGTTCCACGACGGCACCCCGTTCAACGCGGACAGCGTGCTCTACACCCTGCGGCGGGTGAAGGACAACACCAAGCTCATCAAGTCCTTCGTCTACCAGGACATCGAGTCGGTCGAGAAGGACGGGGACCACGCGGTGGTGGTGACCTCGAAGCGGCCGTTCGGCTCGCTGCCCGCGCATCTCACCATGCTCGGCATGCTGCCCCCGCACGCCGCGAAGAACGAGGACGCGTTCTTCCAGAAGCCGATCGGCACCGGGCCGTTCCGCTTCGTGTCGTGGACGCACGGCGACCACATCGTGCTCTCGGCCAATCCGAGCTACTGGAAGCCGGCCCAGCCGCGCGTCGAGAAGGTCACCTTCCGCTTCATCCCGGAGCTGTCCACCCGGGCGGCGGGCCTGCGCGCGGGGGAGATCCACGTGGTCGACCGCGTCACCCCCGACCTGGTGGAGACGCTCAAGGGCACCCGCGGCGTGAAGGTCCACGACGTGCCCGCGGTCGAGGCCCAACGTTGGATCTTCCAGCTCGCCAAGGAGCCGGTGAAGGACCCGCGGCTCCGGCAGGCGATCTCGCTCGCCATCGACCGGAACGTGATCATCAAGGAGCTGCTGCTGGGCTACGGGCGCCCGGTGGACAGCCCCGTCCCGCCCGGGCTGATCGGCCACACCAGCCTGCCCGCCAAGCCCTACGATCCGGAGAAGGCGCGCCAGATCCTCAAGCAGGCCGGCTACACCAACGTGTCGCTCGACTTCGTGCTCATGAAGGATCTCTATCCGAAGCAGCTCGAGATCACCCAGGCGGTGGCCGCCATGCTCGGCGAGGTGGGGATCAAGGTCAACATCAAGAACTTGGAGATCGCGACCGCGCGGGAGCACCGGAGCGCGGGGACGTACGACATGTTCTTCTCGGGCTGGGCCCACATGCCCCACGATCCCGACTGGTACTTCGGCCAGTGGTTCACCCGGGCCGGGGCCGAGAAACTCACCCGCTACAACAACCCGCGCGTGGAGCAGCTCATCGCGGAGGGGCGCGTGCCGGATCCCAAGGTGCGGCAGGCCAAGTACGAGGAGCTCGAGCGCATCCTGTGGGACGAGGACGCCGAGATCTGGCCCTACTACAGCGTCGCGATCTACGGAGTCAGCGACCGCCTGCGCAACTTCGAGCCGCGCCGGGACTACTACGTCCTGCTGAGTGACGTCGCGATCGCCTAGCCGGGGACCGGACGCGGCGCGGGCCGGCCGGCGATGAGAGGGTACGCCCTCCGCCGGCTGGGCCAGGCGGCCCTCACGCTCCTCGGCGTCTCGGTCCTCGTGTTCGTCGTGCTCCGGGTCCTGCCCGGCGACCCCGCCAAGATGCTCCTTCCCGAGGGCGCGCCGCAGTCCGCGGTCGACGAGCTGAACCGGCACCTGGGCCTGCGCGAGCCGCTGCACGTCCAGTACGCGATCTTCATCCGGAGCGTGTTCCGCGGCGACTTCGGCCAGTCCTTCCAGTACCGGGCCCCCGCCCTCCAGGTCGTCACCGAGCGGCTCGCCGCCACCGCCCAGCTCGCGCTCGCCGCGATGTTCCTCACCGGCGCGGTCGGCGTCTCGCTCGGCATCGTGGCCGCAGTGCAGCGGGGCAGCCGCTACGACTTCGCGAGCACGTTCTTCGCGGTGCTCGGCCAGTCGCTGCCCAACTTCTGGCTCGGCATCATGCTGATCCTGCTCTTCGGGGTCGCCCTCCGCTGGCTGCCCACCTCCGGCTTCGAGAGCTGGCGGCACCTCGTCCTGCCCGCGGTCACCCTGGCCGCCTTCCCCACCGCGCTCGTGACCCGCCTCACCCGCTCCAGCATGCTCGAGATCCTCGGGCGCGACTACATCCGCACCGGCCGCGCCAAGGGCCTGGCCGAGCGCGCGGTGGTGCTGCGCCACGCGCTGCGGAACGCGGCGGTCCCGGTCCTCACCGTGCTCGGGCTGCAGATCGGCACCCTCCTCGGCGGCGCGGTCATCACCGAATCCGTGTTCGCCTGGCCGGGCATGGGCAAGCTGGTGGTGGACGCGATCTTCTTCCGCGATTTCCCGGTGGTGCAGACGGTGCTGATCTTCTCCGCCACCATCTTCGTGCTGATCAACCTGCTGGTGGACCTGCTCTACACCGTCATCGATCCCCGGATCCGCTACTCGTGACCGAGCGCGCCCTCGAGGCGGCGCCCCCGGCCGGCCGCCACCGCTCCCCGAACGCGACCGCGGTGATCGGCGGGCTCCTGCTCGCGCTCACCGTCCTGGCCAGCGTCCTCGCCCCCCTGCTCTCCGCGGCCGACCCGGTGAAGCCGCAGTTCAGCCGGCGCCTCGCCCCGCCGTGGGGGCTCGGGGGCACCGCGACCCACGTCCTCGGCACCGACAACCTCGGCCGGGACATCCTCGCGCGCCTCCTGCACGGAGGCCGGATCTCGCTCGCCCTGGCCGCGGTCTCGGTCGTCATCGCGGCCGCGGTGGGCATCGTGGTGGGCCTCGTGGCCGGCTCGGGAGGCGAGCGCGTCGACGCGATGTTCATGCGGCTGGCCGACGTCCAGCTCGCGCTGCCCGTCATCATGCTCGCGATCGCGATCGTCGCGGTGGTGGGCACGAGCCCGGCCGCCCTGGTGGGCGTGCTCGCGCTGAGCGGCTGGGTGCTCTACGCGCGGACGGTCCGCGCCAACGTGCTCACGATCCGGCGCCTCGAGTACGTCGAGGCCGCCTACACCCTCGGGGCCAGCGATCTGCGAATCATCGCCCGGCACATCCTGCCCAACACGCTGGCCCCGATCCTCGTGATCGGCTCGAGCCAGTTCGCCACGATGGTTCTGCTCGAGTCGGGGCTGAGCTTTCTCGGGATGGGGATCCAGGCGCCGCAGCCGTCGTGGGGGCTCATGCTCTCGGAGGGCCGCGACTATCTCTCCAACGCGTGGTGGCTCGCGACGGTGCCCGGCCTCGCGATCTCGGTGGTCGTGCTCGGGGCGAACCTGCTCGGCGACGGGCTCCGGGATCTGCTGGACCCGCACGCGGGCTAGATCAGGCCCGAATCAGCGGGGCGAAGCGGGCCATGCGGTCGAGGCTCTCCGCGAGGCTCTCGCTGCGGAAGTCGAAGATGAGCTCGCTCACCCCGAGCGCGGCAAACACGCCGATGTCGTCGGCGATGGCCTGCTGGCTTCCCGAGAACGGCCGGCGCTCCGCCGCGCCGTCCACCCCCTGCCCCGCGTCGTAGATCGGCGCCTTGTAGGAGATCGTCAGGCGGGAGGGATCGCGGCCCTCCGCCTCGGTCAGGCGATGGAGCTCATCGAGCCGCGCGCGCATCTCGGGGGGACGCAGCGGCGCCGCCGGGTTCGCGCCGACCGGATGCCAGCCGTCGCCCAGCCGCGCGACCCGGCGGAGCGCCGCCTTGCTGTGGCCGCCGATCCAGATCGGAGGGTGCGGCCTCTGCACGGGATGCGGCAGGCAGCGGATCGAATCGAAGCGGTAGAATTCGCCGTGGAAGGACGCGGGATCCTGCGTCCACAGCGCCTTGAAGATCCGGATGTATTCGTCGCTCGCCGCGCCCCGGCGGTCGAACTCGGGAGCGTCGAGGGCCTCGAACTCCTCACGCATCCACCCCACCCCGACGCCCACGGTGACGCGCCCACCCGAGAGCACGTCGATGGTGGCGAGCATCTTGGCGGTCACCACCGGGTTGCGGTGCGGCAGGATCATCACGCTGCTGATGAGACGCAGCGCGCGGGTCTTGCCCGCGATGAAGGCCATCAGGGAGAGCTGCTCGAGCTGGTCGCCCTGGCCGGGAAACGCGCCGCTGACCGTATAGGGATACTTCGACTTGATCGTGACCGGGAACACGATGTGGTCGGCGATCACCACCGAGGAGAAGCCGAGCGCCTCCCCGCGCGCGACCAGGGTCTCGAGCGCCTCGGGCGTGGCGGTGCGGCCACGCGTGGGCAGGTAGAAGCCGTATCGCATACCGTGTCTCCTGCTTGAAGTGCGAGTCGCGCCTCACCCTAGGTGCGGGCGGAGGCGATGTCAAGGCCGCGCCGCCCGGTGATATACTCGCCGCGCTCCGCCGCCATGCAGGCGGCCGGTGGCACAGGAGGACGGCGCGATGAGACGGAGACGGATCTGCTCGTGGGCGACCCTGGCGCTTGCCGTGATGCTGACCGCCGGCGCGCCGAGCCTGCCCGCGCAATCGGCGAGCACGCTGGTGGTCGGGCTGGTGGCGGAGCCGGTGGCGCTCGACCCGGCCCAGGTCACCGACCTCAACTCCAACCGCGTGGGCCGGCGGGTCGTGGAGACCCTGGTCGGCTTCGCGGACGAGTCCACCCAGATCGTGCCCGGGCTCGCGGAGTCGTGGACGATCTCGAAGGACGGGCTCACCTACACCTTCAAGCTGCGCAAGGGCGTCGCCTTCCACGACGGCACGCCGTTCAACGCGCAGGCCGTGAAGTTCTCCATCGAGCGGCAGATCAATCCGGAGCATCCGGCCGCGAAGCTCGGCAAGTATCCCTTCGCGGCCTACTTCTTCGGCAACGTGAAGGCGGTCGAGGTGATGGACGACACCACCGTGCGCTTCGTCCTGAAGGAGGCGCGCGCCTCCTTCCTCGCGATCATGACCGCGGGGGCCGCCTCGGTCGTGAGCCCCACCGCGGCGATGAAGTCCGGCCAGGACTACGCGGTGAGCCCGGTCGGCACCGGCCCCTTCAAGTTCGTGTCGTGGGACCGTGGGCAGCGCGTGGTGCTGGAGAAGAACCCAAGCTACTGGCGCTACCCGGTGAAGGTGGACCGGGTGATCTACCGCCCGGTCACCGAGGACCAGGCGCGGCTCACCGAGCTGCTCACCGGCGGGCTCGATCTCATCGTGGGCACGCCGCCCGACTTCGTCGCCCAGCTCGAGAACCATCCGAAGGTGACGCTCCAGAAGCAGGTGGGCGCGCACGTCTGGTACCTCGGGTTCAACAACACCAAGAAACCCTTCGACGACAAGCGCGTCCGCCAGGCTCTGAACTACGCGGTCAACAAGGATGCGATCGTGCGCGACGTGCTGAAGGGCACCGGCTCGATCTCCAAGGGCCCGGTGCTGCCCGGCACCTGGGGCGACGAGGGCGGGCTCAAGCCGTTCCCCTACGACCCGGAGCGCGCGAAGAAGCTCCTCGCCGAGGCCGGCCTGCCGAGCGGCTTCTCCACCACGCTCTGGGTGCCGGAGTCCGGCTCGGGCATGCAGTCGCCGGTGGCGATGAGCACGATCATCCAGTCGAACCTCAAGGCGGTCGGCGTCAACGTCACGCTCCAGACGATGGAGTGGGGCACGTTCCTCGCCAAGCTCCGCACCAAGGAGCAGGACATGTTCGCCCTGTCCTGGATGGCGGGCTCGGAGGATCCGGATCTCGTGATGTACCCGCTGCTGCACTCGAGCCAGTGGACGCCGGTGGGCCCGAACCGCGCCCTGTACAAGAACACCCGCTTCGACGAGGTGCTCGCCCAGGCGCGCCTAGTGACCGACCAGGCCAAGCGGGCCGAGCTCTACCGGGAGGCGCAGCGCCTGCTCCACGACGATCCGCCGTGGATCTTCATCGATCACGAGGTGCAGACCGCGGCCTTCGCCAAGCGCGTGCAGGGCTTCAAGCTGCACCCGAGCTTCGACCTGCGCGTGGAGACGATCTCGCTGAAGTAGCGGGGTAGCCGGGACCCCCGGTGAGCCGCTACCTCCTCCGTCGCCTGCTCCTGCTGGTGCCGGTGCTGCTGGGCGTGTCGGTCGTGGTCTTCCTCGTCCTGCATCTCTCGCCCGGCGATCCGGCCGAGATCATGCTGGGCTCGCAGGCCACCCAGGAGGACGTCGTCCGGCTGCGCGCGTCGCTCGGCCTCGACGAGCCGTTGCCGATGCAGTACGTGCGCTGGATGGGGCACGTGCTCCAGGGCGACCTCGGGCGCTCCATCCGGATGCGGCAGCCGGTGCTCCCCGAGGTGCTGATCCGCTTCCGGGCCACCCTGCTGCTCACCGCCACCGCGCTGCTCCTCTCCACGGTGGGCGGCGTCACGCTCGGGGTGCTCTCCGCCTCGCGCCCGAATACGATCGTGGACCGGCTCAGCACAGTGGGCTCGATCTTCGGCGCGAGCATGCCGAGCTTCTGGCTGGGCCTGGTGCTGATGGTGTGCTTCTCGCTCTGGCTCGGCTGGCTCCCCGCCTCCGGCATGTACTCGGCCCACGGCGGCGGCGGGCCGGGCGACCTGCTCGCGCACCTGGCCCTGCCCGCGATCACCCTCGCCGCCGCGTCCATGACGATCATCGCGCGGCTCACCCGCTCCACCCTGCTCGACATCCTGCGGCAGGATTTCGTGCGCACCGCGCGCGCCAAGGGCCTGGTCGAGCGCGCGGTGGTGCTCCGCCACGCCCTCCGCAACGCGCTGATCCCGACCGTGACGGTGGTCGGCGTGCAGGCGGGCTACCTGCTGGGCGGCGCCATCTTCACCGAGACCGTCTTCGCGTGGCCGGGGGTGGGCACCCTGATGATCCAGGGCATCCTCGCGCGCGACTTCCCGCTCGTGCAGGGCTGCGTGCTCGTCATCGCCCTCGTCTTCGTCTTCTTCAACCTCGCGGTGGATCTGCTCTACGCGGTCCTCGATCCCCGCATCCGGTACGAATGATCGCGCGGCCCGTGGTCCGCGCGATCCCGACACGCCGGGTGTCCCGCAATCGCCTCGCGTGGGCGGCCGCGGTGATCATCGCGGCCGCGGCCCTCGCCGCCCTGCTCGCGCCGGTCCTGCCCCTGATCGATCCCGACGCGGTGGACACCCCGAACCGGCTCCGGCCGCCCGGCGCCCCCGGGCACTGGCTCGGCACCGACGAGTTCGGCCGCGACATGCTGGCCCGCCTGGTCTGGGGCGCGCGCATCTCGCTGCTCGCCGGCGTGGGCACCGCCACCGCGTCGATGCTGATCGGGGCGCTGCTGGGCGTGCACGCGGGCTACTGGGGCGGACGCGTGGACACGGTGGTGATGCGCCTGACCGACATCCTGATGGCCTTCCCCTACATCCTGCTCGCCATCGCCATCGTGGCCGGCCTCGGCCCCGGCCTCACCAACGCGATGGTGGCCATCGCGATCGTGGGCTTCCCGATCTACACGCGGCTCGCGCGCGGCACCTGATGGCCCCGGTGGTGGTGGCCTGGAGCCTCGACGTGGGGGCCAAGATCCTCGCCACCGCGGGCCTGTCCTTCCTGGGGCTCGGCACCCAGCCGCCGACCGCGGATTGGGGGAGCATGCTCGCGACCGCGCGCACCTTCGTGATCCTGAGCCCGCACGTGGCGCTGCTGCCGGGGCTCGCCATCTTCCTGGTGGTGCTGTCGCTCAATGTCTTGGGCGACGCGCTGCAGGACTACCTCGACCCGCGCATGCGCCACGGGTGAGCGTGGGCGGGGCGGCTAGAAGGAGACCACCTTGAGCCGCAGGAGGCCGAAGAGGCCGCGCGAGGAGCTGTCGCGGTACACCGCGTCGTCGTAGCGCTCGTACCCCGCCTGGAAGGACAGGCTGGTCGGCCCGCCGAGGAACCGGCCGAGTCCGCACGACAGCCCGCCGCTCAGGCTCATGGTGCGCCCGTCCACGGTGCCGTCGGTGGCCTGGGAGGCGGTGTAGGCGCCGAGCGTCCAGAGGTTCCACCAGCTCGCGGGGGGCCCGTAGGACAGCAGCAGCGAGGCCGAGGTGGTGTTGCTCCGCGTCGCCGACCATTCGTAGCGGTCGAGGCCGGTGCTGATCGACGGCACGATCATCAGCGCGTCGAGCGGCCGCAGCGTGAGGCGCACATCGTGGTACAGCATCGTCATCTGGTGATCCGGCTGCGCCACGTCGCGGCTCGTGATGTAGGTCGAGGAGGCCGAGATGTCCCAGCGCGGCGCGGCGTAGTAGGCGCTGCCGGAGAGACTGTCGAAGTTCTGCTCCTCGGTGGCCCGGGGCAGACCGTCCCCGTTCAGCCACACCCGGTCCGAATCGCCATTGGCGTAGGTCAGCCCGAAGATCGGCCAGCCCCGCGGCGTGACCTCCGCGGTGACCGCGGTCTGGGTCCGCGTGATGCGGGGCAGCGCCGGGTTGCGATCCACGTTGTCGGACAGGTCGGACTGCGACAGGCGCAGGCGCACGAGGCCCAGCCGCTGCGCGATCCAGAGCTCGGTGCCCTCCCGGTCCCGCTGCGACGGCGGCCCGCTCACCAGGCGCTCGAACCGCTTGCCGACCGAGCGGTACTCGGCGCCGCCCTCGAAGTCGCTGACCGAGCCCTTGAGGCCCAGGGAGACCGGCTCCTCCTGCTCGTCGAGGCCCAGGCCGAAGGCGGCGCCCGGCGACACCACCGGGCCGTAGCCCAGGCCGCCCCCCGGGCGCGAGGCCGCGAGGCTCGGCGGGACATAGGCGACCGCGCCGTAGGCGGTGACCTTCGCCTCCTGGGGCCCGGACGCGGCGTTGGCGCCGAAGCGCATCAGGTGCCAGCGCTCGCCCCGGCCGAGCAGCACCCGGAGATCGCTCGAGTCGTCCTCGCCGGTGGAGCGCAGCGTGAGGGGATCGGACTGGACCGGCGTCCCGGGCGCGTCGCGCAGCAGCACCGCGCTCATGTCGCTCAGGCCCGCGTCGTCGCGCGGGCGATCCTCGAGCGGCCGGCCGAGGCGCGAGGCGAAGAGCCACGGCGGGAGGTCGCGCGGGCGCTCCTCCACGGCGGGCTCCTCCTGGCGAGGGTGGTCGAGCGACTGCGATTCCGCGGCCGCGGCGGTCGGCAGCGCGAGCGCGATCAAGGTGGCCAGAGCGAGCAACGGGCGGGTGATCATCATGCGGGTTCCTGCGTCGTCGTACTTCCAAGTCTACGATCCGGGGAATTTCTCTCCAAGCTTTGCCGCGCCGGCGCGGCACACTGCGTAGTGTTCGTGTATAGTCCAGCCGATCTCATCGCGATCGTGAACCGAATCCCGAGGAGGCAGACGATGGCCAGGGCTCTGCTATTCGCCGCGTGCGTGCTGCTGCCCATCCCCGCGTGGGCCGCGGATCCCATCAACGTCTACACCGCCTGGCCCGAGTCGCTGTCGCAGCCGATCTTCAAGGCCTACACCGCCAAGACGGGAGTCCCGATCAACTTCATCCGCCTCTCCACCGGCGAGCTGGTGGCGCGAGCCACCGCCGAGAAGAACAACCCGCGCGCCGACGTGATCTGGGGCGCCCCGGGCGACGGCTTCGCGGCCGCGAAGGCGGCCGGCATCATCGAGCCCTACAAGGCGGCCGGCTGGGGCAAGATCGCCCCCGAGCTGAAGGACCCGGAGGGCTACTACACCGCGGTCAGCAAGAACACCCTGCTGTTCATGTCCAACGCCAAGCTCCTCAAGGAGAAGGGGCTCAAGCCCCCCACCTCCTGGAGCGATCTGCTCGATCCGGCCTACAAGGGCCAGATCCAGACCGCGGATGCCCGCACTTCGGGCACCGCGCTCACGCGCATCCTGTCCATCTATTACGCGTTCGGGAAGGACGAGGAGAAGGCGTTCGACTACCAGAAGAAGCTCCACGCGAACGTGCAGGTCTACACCAAGAGCGGCGGCGGCTGCACCATCCCGGCCGCGATGGGTCAGGCCATGGTGTGCATCGCCCACATGCCGGACGCGATGGAGGCCAAGAAGAAGGGCTACGACATGCTCACCACCTTCCCCCGGGAAGGGGTGGCCGCGGTCATCGAGGGGGTCGCCCTGGTCAAGGGGGCCAAGAACCGCGAGGCCGCCACCAAGTTCATCGACTGGACCTTCACCAAGGACATGCAGGACCTGCTCGACAAGAACGAGGTCTACATGCTCCCGACCCTGCCCGAGGGCAGCGTCAACGCGGCGGTGCAGGCCCTGATGAAGGAGGCCAAGCTCCTGCCGGTGGACCTCGAGTGGGTGGGCAAGAACCGCAAGCGCCTGGTGGACCGGTGGATCAACGAGGTGATCAAGGAGTGAGGTGAGCCCGGCCCCCGCCCCGGCGGGCTCGCCGCGGGCGGCGCTGCGGGATCCGGTCCTCGCCCCGGTGGTGGTGGCGCTCTGGGCCGCGGTCGCGCTCTTCGTCCTCTACCCGGTGACTCGGCTGCTCGCGCTCACGTTCTGGGACGACGGCCCGACCCTGGCCGCGGTGGTCGAGCTCGTGGGGAGCTGGCAGCATCGGCGGGCGCTCTGGAACAGCCTG
>WNFK01236692.1_pt1 | contig 25951 bp, 27 predicted proteins | sample 5400281 | NCBI WGS metagenome assembly WNFK01 (sample SAMN13153350, study PRJNA577476) | soil metagenome | isolation source: 20 cm soil on Douglas fir-dominated hillslope | place: USA:California | collected 2013-09-17
CTGTGGGGCGGCGCGAGAGTGGCGGAACTGGCAGACGCGCTGGACTTAGGATCCAGAGGGCGAAAGCCCGTGGGGGTTCGACTCCCCCCTCTCGCACCAAGTAAGTCACGGAGTTGCGCAGCGCGACGGTTCGGGAAGCTCTCTCTCTGGCCGATTCCTTGATCTTTCCGTCACATTGTGACTCCGGGCTTGAACTCGAGGAGCTTGCCGAGCTGCGCGAGCCGAAACGTAGACGCGACCTCAGATGCTATTCTGGACAAGTCATGCCTTAGGGACCCCTCAGACGAGGGAGACTGATCGGATCAGGCAATCGAAGAAGGAAGGAATCAAGCTGTGAACCCATACCCCCGAGCCGTCCACTCGACGCGTGCCTGGTCGACGGTATGTTCACTATTGCTCTTGTTCCTGCTTGTTCCGGTGGAGTCCGTGCTTGCCGCGGGATCTCCTCCCGTAGTCGATGCCGGACCCAACAAGATCCTGGCTTTCCCTGCGAAGGACCTGACTCTTTTTGGCCATGCCTCGGACCCCGAAACCGATCCGCTCACGATCGCCTGGACGATGACGAGTGGTCCGGCAACCGTGACATTTTCCGCTCCATGGGCCTTGGCGACCACTGTGACGTTCGCGACCACCGGCGTGTATACCTTCCAGCTGGCGGTGAGCGATGGGACCTCCGTGGTGACGCGCAGCGTGACTGCTACCGTCAATCCCGCCTCGAGCCAGACCGCGTTCTACGTGGACCCTACGTACGTCGGGGCTGGAATCGGAACGGCAGCGTCCCCCTGGTCGTCGTTTCATGACGGCAATCCAAGCTATACGGCGCAGTGGAACGCCATCAACAGTGCTCTCGCTTCGAGTGACGTCATCGTCTATTTCTCGGCGAGAAAGGCGGGTTCGGATACTCCCGAGGAAATCGTCGGTACCGTGAACGTCAAGCGTACTGACACGTCCACGCATCGTCTTACTCTCGATGGGATGTCGAAGTACAACACGAACGACTCAGCTCCGTCGTGGCTGGACTACGCCGGCACGAGTAAGATGCGTATCCGTGGAAACAGAACGAACGGCAATCCGGTGTATTTCAGCCTTGGATGGTACGACGCAGATCCGTTTTATCAGCAATGGAATGGGGGACGGGGAGGGAAGTTCGATTATGTGACGATGAGAGGATTTGAGATCACTGGAGTCTCTGGTCGTGTGACATGGGGCGGAAGCTACTCTGTCTTGGAGTACATCTGGTCTCATGATGTTACCGACGAGGGCGCAGCGGTTCAGTTCGCAGCTGCGGTGACCGACTATCCCGACTGTGTCGACATGGGCAGGAGTCATGACATCACCGTCCGTAACATTCTGGTGGAGCGCGTGCACAGCGAAGCTCTCTACATGGCCGGGACGTACTTACTGACCCAGTTCGCTGGCTGCCCCTCGTACGGGAATACCCATAGTGACATCCTGATTGAAAACAATACGATTCGCTTTTCCGGACAGAATGGAGGCGAAGGCGACGGCATTGACCTCAAGGCGGGCCTCATGAACATCACCGTCCGCGGCAATCTCGTCCAGAACTCGGCGGGCGGTACGGCTCATGGCCTCGTGGCTGAAGGAGTATTCACTGGAAGGACGAACTATTTGTTCGAGGGTAATCGAATCTTCAACGGCAATGGAAGCGGGATATCGATGACCGGGCAGAATGGGACGGTCGTGCGCAACAACATAATCCAGGGCATGCAGGGGGCCGGTATTCGCTCGGCTGCGATGGGGTCGTTCGGTTGCAGCAACGTCGAGGTCCACAACAATACGGTCTATAACAACATGGGAAGTGGAATCTCGATCACCGCCACCAATGGCATCAAACTGAGCAATAATCTCGTCGTTGGCAACGGCTCGGGCGGGACTTCATCTGGCTCGAGCAACATCAGTAGCGATTACAATCTCTGGGCTCCGAGCAACGCGACGTGGTCCGACGGGACGCATTCGATCATCCAAACGAGCACCGCCGGGATCACGGCGAATCCCGCCGGCGGCGACTTCCACCTGATATCGGGAAGCCCAGCTGTTGATCGAGGCGTCAATTTGTCCGCGACGGGATTTGCCGTCGCCGTTGACGGGATCCTCCGTCCCCAGGGAACTGCGTGGGACATCGGCGCCTATGAATTCGGTGCTAATCCCTCCAGCCCCTCCCCACCAACGAATCTTCAGATCATAGGTGGGAACTAGGAGGTAGCCGCAGGCCGAGGGCGGGACTACGCCGCGGTTGCCGGCCGCGAGGCAAAGAACGGCGTGGTTCTCTCGGGTCACTACGCCGTCGTCGTTGACCTCCGGTATTGAAAACCGCGCACGACGAGGGCCGCGAGCTGGATCAGCCGCGTCGTCCGAGAGGCCACCGCTACCGTGCGCTCGGAGGCGGCGGAGGCGGTGTCCCCGCCGGCGGCGGAGGCGGTGCGTCCGATGATCTGGCCGGCGGCGGAGTCGGCGCGGGCTGGGTCTTCGCGGCCGCCGTCGGGCACTTGTAGACATTCGCGGCCATCATCTTCAGGTCGTCCACTCTGAACGTGAGGACGGCCGCGTTGCCGCCGCCTCTCACGATCTTGCGCCGGAGATCTTTGACGTTGTCGTCTCCGGCCACACCGATCTGGTTGCATCCCGACACGAGCGCCGGCTCAGTCGTGAGAAACACCGCCGCCATCGCCTTGTGTTCTTGTTCGTCTTGCCACGAGTAGTACGGCGACGGCCCCCAGTAGGGATACGGATAGGGATAAGGCGGCCCCCAGTAGGGGCCGACGCCGATGACGACGCGACCGCCGCCCCACCCGCCGCCCCAGGCATGGCTCGGCGTGGCGGTGACGACGAGCAACGCAGCCGCCAGGAGAGAGACCGTCGCGGATCGGGCTATCCTGCTCACCGCATCCCTCCGTACCCCCGATGATAGTACGGATACGGGCGGTAGTCCCGGTACGGATGGTAGGCCCGGTACACGGGTCGGCCAGGAATCACGACAACGGGCCGGGGCGCCACGAGCACGGGTGGCCCGAGGACCGGCACCGGAGCAGGCACGAAAACACATCCCGACGCGCCGAGCGAGGCGGCCAGGAGCATCGCAGCGACCAAACGTCCCGATCGAGCTCGACGTTCCATGAGCGTCCTCCTGCCGAGTTAGACGGATCGGGAGCGCGTTCGTTTAGTCGCCGGGCGCCTTCCCGCCGGGCCCTGCCGTGGGATCGGGCATGGGGCGTGGTACCATGCAAAAGCTCGAAACCACTTCGGAGTGCCCATGAAAGTCGCGGTCGAGTCGATCGAAGGCTGCAAGCGGCGTCTCGCGGTCGAGGCGCCGGTGGACGTCGTGCAACAGGAATGGGAGCGGGCGTACGGTCGCGTCCAGAAGCAGGCGCGCCTGCCCGGATTCCGGAAGGGCCACGTCCCGCGCTCGCTCGTGAAGGTGCACTTCTCCGACGACGTGCGGCGTGAGGTTGCCGAGCATCTCATCCCCGACGTCTACCGGAAGGCGCTCACCGAGGCGAAGCTGGATCCCGTCAACGAGCCCGACCTGCAGGAGGTCAAGCTCGAGGAGGGCGCGCCGCTCAGCTTCGTGGCCGTCGTCGAGGTCAAGCCGGCGATCGCGCTCAGCGACTACAGGGGCGTCGCGGTGCAGCACGCGCCGGTGCCGGTGACCACCGACGATCTCACCGCCGCGCTCGAGCAGATGCGCGAGCAGCAGGCGCAGTTCCACGTCGTGGAGCGGCCGGCCGCCACCGGCGATCTGGTCGTGGTCGACTACACGATCGCGATCGACGGGCACCCGCCGTCCAGCCAGACGGGCTACGAGTTCCTGGCGGGGGCGCGCAACGTCCTGCCCGAGATCGACGACGCGGTGGTCGGCGTGCGCGCGGGCGAGGAACGCCAGGTCACGCTGCGCTTCGCCGACGACCATCGCCGCGAGGACCTGCGCGGGCGCGGCGGCCAGGCCACCGTCAAGGTCGTCGAGGTGAAGGAAAAGGCGTTGCCCGCGCTCGACGACGACTTCGCGAAGTCGATCGGTGAGTTCGAGACGCTGGAGGCCCTGCGGGCCGAGCTCCTGAAGCAGCTCGAGGCGCGGCGCCAGCACGACGAGACCCGGGCGCTACAGGAAAAGGTCGTCGACGCGGTGGTGGCGCAGCACGAGTTCACGGTGCCGGACGCCCTGGTCATGCGCCAGGTCGCCCACCGCATCGAGCACGCGCGCGAGTCGGTGCGGCAGCAGGGAATCGATCCAGAGCGGATGCCCTGGGACTACGAGAAGCTGATCGCCGAGCTGCGTCCCAACGCCGAGAAAGCCGTGCGCCGCGCCCTCCTGCTCGAGGCCATCGCCGACAAGGAGGCCATCGCGCCCACCGACGCCGACGTGGACGCCGAGGTCGAGAAGCTCGCGCAGGCCAGTCAGCGGCCGGCGCCGGCCGTCAGGCGTATGATGGAGAAGAGCGGTGACCTCGACGGGCTCCGCCAGGGTCTTCGCGATCGCATGACCCTCGAGCTGCTTGTCGCCAACGCGAACGTCAAAGCATGAACGCTCCGAAGAATCGCAGTGCGAGCCGCAGGCCGTCGCGGGGCTGGGGCCCCGCCGGCCGAGGCGAGCCGAAGAAGAGGAGACTCCCGATGGCTCTGGTTCCGATGGTCGTCGAGCAGACCCCGCGCGGCGAGCGGGCGTTTGACATCTTCTCGCGCCTGCTCAAGGAGCGCATCATCTTCCTGCCGACCTTCATCGAAGACGAGCTGGCGAATCTCGTGATCGCCCAGATGCTCTACCTGGAGGCGGACGATCCCGACAAGGACATCAACCTCTACATCAACTCGCCGGGCGGCTCGGTGACCGCGGGCATGGCCATCTACGACACGATGCAGTACGTCAAGCCGGCGATCTCGACCATCTGCATGGGCCAGGCGGCCTCGATGGCCGCGCTGCTGCTGTGCGCCGGCGCCAGGGGCAAGCGGTTCGCCCTGCCGCACTCGCGGATCCTGATCCACCAGCCGCTGGGCGGCGCCCAGGGCCAGGCGACCGACATCGACATCCAGGCCAAGGAGATCCTCCGGATGCGCGAGGAGCTGAACCGCATCCTCGTCTATCACACCGGCCAGTCGATGGATAAGATCCAGCACGACACGGACCGCGACTTTTTCATGACCGCGGAGCAGGCGAAGGACTATAGGATCGTCGATGAGGTGATCTCCTCCAAGCCGACGACTCGACCGGTCACCGAAGCAGCGGTACTCGCGATCCAGAAGTAACCACCCGATGGCCCGCGCGCGCGAAGGCAACGGAACCCTGCGGTGCTCGTTCTGCGGCAAGAGCCAGAACGACGTCCGCAAGCTCATCGCCGGCCCCACCGTCTACATCTGCGACGAGTGCATCGAGCTGTGCAACGACATCATCGCGGAGGAGTGGGAAGAGGAAAAGTCGCGGGAGCTCCGGAGCCTGCCGAAGCCGTCCGAGATCAAGACCGTCCTCGACCAGTACGTGATCGGCCAGGAGCGCGCCAAGAAGGTCCTGGCGGTGGCGGTGCACAACCACTACAAGCGGATCGAGTCCGGCGGTGGCGGGTCGAGCGACGTCGAGCTGCAGAAGTCGAACATCCTCATGATCGGCCCCACCGGCTCCGGCAAGACGCTGCTCGCGCAGACGCTCGCCAAGATGCTCCGGGTGCCGTTCACGATCGCCGACGCGACGACGCTGACGGAAGCGGGATATGTCGGCGAAGACGTCGAGAACATCATTCTGAGACTGTTGCAAGCCGCGGACTATGACGTCGAGCGCGCCGAGCGCGGCATCGTGTACATCGACGAGATCGACAAGATCGCGCGCAAGTCGGAGAACCCGTCGATCACGCGCGACGTGTCCGGCGAAGGAGTGCAGCAAGCGCTGCTGAAGATCCTCGAGGGCACCGTCGCGAACGTGCCGCCGCAGGGCGGCCGCAAGCACCCGCACCAGGAGTTCATCCAGGTCGACACCTCGAACGTGCTGTTCCTCTGCGGCGGCGCCTTCGTCGGACTCGACAAGATCATCGAGAACCGCGTGGGCCGCTCGGGCATGGGCTTCGGGGCCGAGATCAAGAGCCGCGAGGAGCGCCGCATCGGCGATCTCCTGTCGATGATCCAGCCGGAGGACCTCCTGAAGTACGGGCTCATCCCCGAGTTCGTCGGCCGGCTCCCGGTGATCGCGACGCTTCACGACCTCGACGATCAGGCGCTGACCCGCATCCTCCGCGAGCCGAAGAACGCGATCATCAAGCAGTACCAGAAGTACTTCGACCTGGAGAAAGTGCGGCTCAAGTTCACCGACGACGCGGTGGCGGCCATCGCGCGCGAGGCGCTCAAGCGCGGCACCGGCGCGCGCGGGCTGCGCGCCATCCTGGAAGAGGTCATGCTCGAGATCATGTACGACCTGCCCTCGATCCAGGGCCTCAAGGAGTGCGTGATCACCCGCGAAGTCATCCTCAATCGCGAGAGGCCGATCCTCGTTTCCGAAGCGAAAGAACAGACGGCCTGAGCGGCACCCTCTTTGTCGTTGCCACCCCGATCGGAAACCTCGAGGACATCACCCTGCGCGCGCTCCGCGTTCTGCGCGAGGCCGATCTGGTGGCCTGCGAGGACACGCGGCGGACGCGCGCGCTCCTCACGCACTTCGACATCCACAAGCCGACCGTCAGCTACTACGAGCACAACAAGCTGACCCGCGGGCGCGAGCTCCTGCGCGAGCTCGCGGCCGGCCGCTCGATCGCGCTGGTGACCGACGCGGGGACGCCGGGCATCTCCGACCCGGGCGTGCTGCTCGTGCGCGAGGCGCGCGCCCACGGCGTGCCGGTGGTGCCGGTTCCCGGGCCGGCGGCGCTGGTCGCCGGCCTCTCGGCGGCGGGCCTCCCGGCCGACCGGTTCGTCTTCGACGGCTTCCTGCCGGTGAAGCCCGGCAAGCGGATCAATCGGCTCACGGCGCTCCGGGCGCTCGCGACGACGGTGGTGCTGTACGAGTCGCCCCACCGCATCGTGGCCACCCTGGGCGCGATCGGCGAAGTCTACGGCGAGGTCGAGCTGGTGGTCGCGCGCGAGCTGACCAAGCAATACGAAGAGGTCGTGACGGCGACGCCGGCGGCGCACCTGACGCGGCTGGCGGCGGGCCCGGTCCGGGGCGAATTCACGCTGGTCATCCCGGCCGCTAAGTCCGTGCGCGTCGAGGCCGAAGGCGCCGCCGATCCGGAGCCCGGCGACACGAGGTGAGCCGGCGCCGCGGTCAGCGCACGCACACGCCCGGCAGCCACGTCCCGTCGGCCGCCTGGCAGGAGCACGGCGTGCCGGGCATGACGGTCGAGGGGATCGCGCAGACGCCCCATTGCGTGGAGCAGACCCGGATCAAGCCGTACGGATAGTCCGGCGGGAGCAGCTGGTAGAACTGGGGCGCCGGAGTCTCCTGCGCGGCCGTGGCGACCGCGCAGAGGGTGAGGAGAGCCGCGAGAAGCCCTCGCGCCGACAAGGCCAGGGCAGGGGCTCGTCGGCCGCCATGGGTACGCCTCATGGAGACACCCTAGCACCGCGCATCGCCCGGTCAACGTCCGGCCGCCGAGACGGACGTTTGTGCCCTCATGCAGCGACCCGTATACTCCGAGTGGCTATGAGCGTTGCGAAGGCGTTGACCATCGCCGGCTCCGATTCCGGCGGCGGAGCGGGCATCCAGGCAGATCTCAAGACCTTCTCGGCGTTCCGAGTGTTCGGGATGAGCGCGATCACCGCCGTCACCGCCCAGAACTCGGTCGGCGTCCAGAGCGTCTTCAACCTGCCGCCCGAGTTCGTCGCCCGGCAGATCGACTCGGTCCTCTCGGATTTCGGCGCCGACGCCGTGAAGATCGGCATGCTCTCGACGGCGCCGATCATCGGCGCGGTCGCCGACCGGCTGCGAGCGTTCGCCGGAGACGGGAGCCGGGTCGCGCCCATGCGAATCGTGCTCGACCCCGTGATGATCGCCAAGTCGGGCGACGCGCTCCTGCAGCCCGACGCCCGCACGGCGCTCATCAAGGAGCTGCTGCCGCTGGCGCTGATCGTCACGCCGAACCTGCACGAGGCCGAGGCGCTGGCCGGCATGCCGGTCGCGAACGAGCAGGACATGGAAGAGGCGGCGCGGCGGATCCTGGCCCTCGGGCCCCAGCACGTTCTGGTGAAGGGCGGCCACCTGCGCGATGCGGCCACGGACATTCTCTGGAACGGGCGCGACCTCACGCGGTTCACCGCCCCGCGGCTGGCGTCGACCAGCACGCACGGGACGGGGTGCACTTACGCCTCCGCGATCGCCGCCGGCCTGGCCCGCGGCCACGCGCTCCGCGACGCCATCAGCGAGGCGAAGGCCTACGTGACCGCCGCGATCCGCGAAGGATTCCAGGTCGGCCGCGGCGTCGGGGCGCTCCGGCACTTCGTGGCGAGCTGGTAGAGACGTGGCGCGATCCGTCGACGACAAGATGTCGTTCCTGGAGCACCTGGGCGAGCTCCGGGTCCGGATCGTGCGCGCCCTCATCGCGCTCCTCATCGGCACCTTGCCCGGGCTGGTGTTCAGCCAGCGGATCGTGGACTGGCTGGCGTTGTCGGTGACGAAGCTGAACTACTCGCTGGTCTTCACGGCGCCGGCCGAGGCGTTATGGGTGCAGATGAAGGTAGGGCTGATCGTCGGCGTCTTCGTGGCCGCGCCCGCCATCCTCTGGCAGATCTGGGCGTTCATCGCGCCGGGACTGCACGCGCACGAAAAGAAGTACGCGTTGCCGTTCGTCATCATCGGCTCGGTGCTGTTCATCGGCGGGGGTGCCTTCTCCCTGTTCGTGGTCACGCCCTACGCCATCCAGTTTCTCCTGAGCTACGCGCGCCCCGGCCTCACGCCGATGATCACGCTGCAGAACCACATCGACTTCCTGCTGAAGTTCACGCTCGCCTTCGGCGCCGTCTTCGAGCTGCCGCTGGCCCTCACCATCCTGGCGCGCGTCGGCGTCGTGAACGCGAAGATGCTCGCGCGGAACCGGAAATACGCGATCCTCGGCGCGTTCATCGCCGGCGCGGTCCTCACGCCCACGCCCGACGCCTTCAACCAGGCGCTGATGGCCGGGCCCCTGATCCTCCTCTACGAAGTCGGGATCATCTGCGCGCGCATCTTCGGGCGAAAGCCCGCGGCCGCGCCGGCCCCGGCGACGGCCGAATCGGTCTAGATGGACTTCGCCTCGCTCGACCTCCCGGAACCCGTCATGCAGGGGATCCGTGAGGCCGGTTTCGTGACGGCGACACCGATCCAGGAGGCGGCCCTGCCGCTGGCGCTGCGCGGCAAGGACGTGGCGGGCCAGTCCCAGACGGGCACCGGGAAGACCGCGGCGTTCCTGATCGCGGCCTACACCAAGATGCTGCGCACGCCCGCGCCGCCGCCGCCGCCCGGGGCGGGCGCGCCGCGCATGCTGGTGATCGCCCCGACGCGCGAGCTGGTCGTGCAGATCGAGTCCGACGCGCGGCTCCTGGGACGGTTCACGCCGTTCCGGACCCTCGCGGTCTACGGCGGCATCGACTACGCGAAGCAGCGCGACGACCTGGCGGCGGGCTGTGACCTCCTCGTGGGCACGCCCGGCCGCCTCATCGACTACCTGAAGCAGCGCGTCTGGACGCCCCGGCGCGTCGAGATCCTCGTCATCGACGAGGCCGACCGCATGTTCGACATGGGCTTCATCGCCGACCTCAGGTTCATCCTCCGGCGCCTGCCGCCCCACGAGAAGCGCCAGTCCTATCTGTTCTCCGCGACCCTCTCCTTCCGGGTGCTCGAGCTGACCTGGGAGTTCATGAACAACCCGACGCAGATCACGATCATGCCGCAGCAGAAGACGGCCGAGCGCGTCGAGCAGTCGCTCTTCCACGTCGGCCGCGACGAGAAGTTCCCGCTGCTGCTGGGGCTCCTGCGCCGCGAGGGCGGCGACCGCATCCTGATCTTCTCGAACACGCGCGAGGAAGCGCGCCGGCTCGAGGATCGCCTGATGCGCAACGGCTGGGACACGCGCGCCCTCACCGGCGACGTGGACCAGAAGCGGCGGCTCAAGATCCTGAACGACTTCAAGGAGGGGCGCCTGCCCATCCTGGTCGCGACCGACGTCGCCTCGCGCGGGCTCCACATCGAGGCGGTGACCCACGTCGTCAACTGGGACCTGCCCCAGGACGCCGAGGACTACGTGCACCGGATCGGCCGGACCGCGCGCGCCGGCGCCGGCGGCAAGGCGATCGGCCTCGTGGACGAGGCGAGCGCCCTGGCGCTCGAGGCGATCGAGAAGTTCATCGGCCAGAAGATCCCGGTCGAGTGGGCGGACGACGACCTGTTCATGCAGGAGATCAAGCCGACCGCGGAGGAGCGCCGCCGCTACTCCGAGGAGCGCCGCGCGCGTCTCGCGGCCCGCGACCGCTTCGGCGGCCGCGGCGGTGATCGCCGCGACCGCGGCCGCCCGCCCGGTCGCCCCCACGGCGATCCGGCCCGCCCGGCGCCGGCGTCACCGCCCCCGCCCCCGGCCGCAGAAGGCGCCTCTGGTCCGCGGCGTCGCCGCCCTCGTCGCCGCGGGCGCGGCGGCGGTCCGAGACCCGAAGGCTCGCCCCCGCCCTCGCCGTAACCCGCCGCGACGGTCCCAGATTTCGTCCGGCGCCGAGCGCTGCGCCGGGCAGAGCTAGAACGCCGAGCGCGCGCGAGCGTACGCGGGCTGGTCGGAGCGAGTAACGTCCGGGTTGACGCCGCGCCGAAGGGCGGTGTGGTAGACGAAGAGCTGGAGCGGCACGACGGTGAGAATCGGCGAGAGAAGCTCGTCGACGTCGGGGATGGCGATCGTCTCCGTCGCGTGGGCCGCGATCTCGCGGTCGTCCTCGCGCACGAGCGCGACCAGCGGCGCGCCGATTTCTTTCGCAACGCGAGCGGCGGCCAGGCATCGCTCGTATGACGGCCCGGGCGGCGCGATCAGGAACACCACGTCCTCGCGCTCGAGCGCGGCCCATGCTCCGTGCAGGAATTGCTCGCAGTTGAAGCCGGCCGCCGGCGCGTGACTGGCCTCGTTCATCTTCAGCGCAGCCTCCCAGGCCGTCGCGGTGTTCGGCCCGCCGCCGACGAACCAGGAGCAGCGGGCGCCGCCGTATCGCGCGGCCAGCTCCTCCCACGTTTCCTGGCCGAGCAGCGAAGCCAGCAGGTCGGGGATCGCGTCGAGGTCCCGCGCCGCGCCGCTCTGGCCGCCCGCGGCGGCGGCGAGCGCGGCCAGGAGGGCGAGCGCCGTGGTGTAGCTGTCGGTCCCCTTGCCGGTGATCGCCACGCCGGCTCCGCCGTTCGCCCGGGCGCGCGCGAGCGCCGCGAGCGTGTGGTGGTTGGTGCCGCGGTGGCTCACGCCGATCACGCCCGTACGCGCGTCCTCGTCGGGCCAGTAGCTGGCCAGCTCGAAGGCGTGGAAGGCGCGCGCGCGCCGGCCGAGCCCGCCCATGCGGGCGAAGAGCATCTCGCCGACGAGCGCCGCGTGCCAGGACGTGCCGACGCCGGTGAGGAGCACCTGATCGAGCGCGCGCAGGCGGGCGGCCGCGGCCGCGATCGCGTCGCCCTGACCGCGCGCGACGAGCCGGAGCGCGCCCGGCTGGGCGTAGATCGCGTCGTGCATGTGGTAGGGATGACCCGCCCGCGGCGCCCCCGCCTGCTCGGCCACGACGGTGATCCTCCGCTAGCTCGTCGAGGGGAAGGCGGGCGCGCGCTTCTCGCGGATCGCCTTCACGCCCTCCCGCACGTCGGGGTACGTGAAGGACAGCATCTCGAGGGCCAGCGACTGGTCGAAGATGGGACCGGCCTGGCGCAGCCAGTTGTTGAGCGCGTCGAAGGCCCTGGCCATGACCTGATCGGCGGGCACGCTCATGCTCACGAGGCCGATGCGCTCGGCTTCCTTGCCGTCGATGAAATCCGCGGTGAGCAGGTAGTACTTCGCCTTGGCCATGCCGCAGAGGAGCGGCCACAGGATCGCGGCGTGATCGCCCGCCACCACGCCGAGACGCGTGTGGCCGTCGGTGAACCGGGCGTTCTCCGCGATGATGCTGACGTCGGCCAGGAGCGCGACGACGAGCCCCGCCCCCACCGCGACGCCGTTGATCGCCGAGACGACCGGCTTGTCGAGGTTGATCATGTTGTAGACGATGTCGGAGGCTTCCCGCATGGTGCGGCTCAGCGCCTCCGGATTGCCTGCCATCTCCTCGACCAGCCCCAGATCGCCGCCCGCGGAGAACGCCTTGCCGGCGCCGGTCACGACGACCACGCGCGTCTTCGGATCGGCGTCCACGGTGAGCCAGACCTGGCCGAATTCCCAGTGCAGGCGGGCGTTGGCCGCGTTCAGTACCTCGGGGCGGTTGATGGTGACGAGCAGCACCCCGTTCGGCTTCGGCTCGAACGTGAGGTGGCGGTAGTCGGAGTAGTCCATGACCTTCTCCTCAGGACGGCTCGGGGCCGATACCGCCGCCGGTCCACGAGAACGAGCGCTCGGCCAGGTCCGCGGGGAGCGGCGCGCCGGGCGCGTTGGCGGCGGTGCGGGCGTACGCCAGCACGGCGTCGAACAGATCGGGCGTGTTGATCCGCCGGAACCAGAGCGGCCGGGCGTGGAGGTAGAGGAACACCACGTTCGCCTCGCTGCACGGCCCGAGGCACTCGGAGAACGCCAGGCGCACGCGCCCCTGGAGACCGGCCGCGTCGAACGCGCGCCGCAGCGCCGGCCGCACGAAGCGGGCCGCCCCGTTGTTGGTGTGGCCGCAGCAGCAGCCGAAGCACGCGAACATCAGCCCGGGGTCAGCCATGCACGGCCATGGTACTCGACCTTCGGGCTCGAGCCAGGAGGAGAAGCCCGGTGATCGCGAGCGCCGCCGTCCAGAAGGCCGGCAGGAACCCGGCGTGGCGCATGCCCAGGACACCGGAGAGGAACGGGCCGAGGAAGATTCCGGCGTCCACGCAGACGCGGTAGAGCCCCGTCCGCCACGCGATGTGCTCGGACGCGGTCTCCTGGCGCAGCACGCCGAGGGGCAGCATCCAGCCCGCCATCGAAAGACCGAAGAGCGCGCAGCCCACGACGACGACGGGGAGCGAGCCGAAGCCCACGAGCGCGTTCGCCGCCGCCATCACCAGCAAGATCAGCGGCAGCACGCGCGCGGCGCCCCGCCGATCGGCGAGGAACCCGATCGGGAGCAGCGCGGCGATGTCGAAGAGCTGCTGCACCATCAGCAGACGCGCGACTCCGGTGCGCTCGAGCCCGAACTCTCGGCTGGCGCGCAGCGGAATCAGGAACTGCTCCATCGTCGAGTACGCGAGCGCGATCAGCCCGCCGGCGGCGAAGACGAGCGGCACCAGCGACGAGCCTCCGCGCAGCGCTTCGTGATGGGGCGCCGGATCGGCCGGCGCCCGGCCCACGATCTGCCGCGCGAAGAGCGGCTGCGGCCCGTCGTGCGCGGGCAGCGCCGACAGCAGCTTCGGAATGACCAGGACGCCGATGAGCTGGGGCGCGCACGTGAGCAGGAGCGCCGTGTTCCAGGAAAGGCGCGACGGCAGGGCGGCAATCATGATGACGCCGCCGAGCATGCCGATCATCGCCGAGAGCTCGTAGGCGTTCAGGGCCGAGGCGAGGCTCTTCCCGGACTGGAAGCGGAGGATCGCGGTCAGCCCGGCCATCATGCTGAGCGCCTGGCCGAGACCCATGAGCAGCCGGCCCAGCACGAGGACCGAAAATCCGCCGCCGCTCGTGAGGCACAGCGCGCCGATCGCCAGCACGAGCGGCCCGAGCCACAGCGCGCGGCGCAGGTGGTGGGTCAGGAAGAGTCCCAGGGGAACGTCCGCGATCATCCGCGCGAAGCCGAACGCCCCGGCCACGAGGCCGAGCTGCCAGTCGGCCAGGGCCGCGCCGCGCGCCATGTCGGGCAGGACGGCCGGGAAGGCGCCCCCGGAGAAGATGTTGGAGAAGGTCATCACGCAGAGCAGAGCGGTCAGGGACGTCACGAGGCCTTTTATGGTAAACCATTGCCCCATGACCTCAGCCACCACGATCCGCCTGGACGTGCAGGGCGGAGTCGCCCGCATGACGTTCGACCGGCCGGAAGTGCTGAACGCCGGCAACGCGCAGTTCGCCGCGGATCTCGGTCGCGCCGTCGCGGCGATCAACGCCCGCGACGACGTGCGCGTGGTCGTCATGACCGGAGCGGGCCGGGCCTTTCAGACCGGCGTGGACCTGAAGGCGCTCGCCGCCGGCGAGCTGACGCAGCCCGATCTCATCGCGTGGGAAGACGCGATGACCGAGATCGAGCGGATGGACCGGCTGGTCATCGCCGGCATCAACGGCCATTGCATCGGCGGGGGCCTGCAGCTCGCGCTCGTGTGCGACTACCGGCTCGCGGTCGAGGACGCGCTCCTGAGTCTGCCGGCCGTGAAGGAATGCCTCATCCCCTCGATGGCGCTCTACCGCCTGCCGCGGCTGATCGGGCTCGGGCGGGCGAAGGAGCTGATCCTGCTCGGCGAGCCGATCACCGCGCGCGAGGGCGAGCGCATCGGCCTCGTGAACCGCGCGGTCCCGGCCGCGGATTTTCCGAAGGCGCTCGACGAGACGATCGAGCGGTTCCTGGCACTGCCGCCCCTCAGCGCCACCGCGAGCAAGCGTCTGTCCACGCGGGCCTTCGACCTCGACTTCGAGACGTTCCGGCGCGCGATGAACGGAGCGCTGGCCGGGTGCTTCGCGTCCGACGAGCACCAGCGCGCGATGGCCAACATTCGATCGAAGAAACGGAGCCGACCATGAAGATCCTCTACACGCCGTTGATGATCGTGCCGTCGGTCAGCCCGCAGCAGCGGGCGGCCATTCTCGAAGCCGCCGGCCCGGGCTCGACCTTCGTCGAGGCCAAGGACGCCGCCACCCAGCGGCGCGAGATCGTGGACACCGACGCGCTCTTCGGCCGCGTGTCGCCGGAGATCTTCCCGCTCGGCAAGCGCCTGCGCTACTACCAGTCGATCGGCGCCGGCGTCGACTCGATCCTCACGCAGGAGCTGGTCGAGAGCGACGTGCCGCTCGCCAGCGAGAAGGGCGGCGTCGGCATCCACCTGGCCGAGCACGCGTTCGCGCTCCTGCTCGGCCTCACCCGGGGGCTGCACACCGCGCTCCGGCAGCCGGACTACTCGCTCCGCGAGCCGATCCGCCTCCTGCAGCTCGAGCTCTACGACCTGACGATGGGCATCGTCGGGTTCGGCGGCACCGGGCGCGAGGTCGCGCGGCGGGCGCTCGGCTTCGGCATGCGGGTGATCGCGGTCGACGTCGAGGACGTGGCTCCGGAACCCGGCGTGGAGGCGATCTGGAAGCCCGACCGGATGGGCGACCTGCTCGGCGCCGCGGACGCCGTGGTGATCTGTCTGCCGCTGACCAAGGCAACCCACCATCTCTTCACCCGCGATCTCTTCCGCAAGATGAAGAAGACCGCCTATCTCGTCAACGTGACCCGGGGCGCGATCATCTACGGCGACGATCTCGTGAAGGCGCTCGACGAGGGGACGATCGCGGGCGCCGGGCTCGACGTGACCGACCCGGAGCCGCTTCCGGCCAGCCATCCGCTGTGGAAGCATCCGCGGGCGATCGTGACGCCGCACACCGCGGGGGGCTCGCCCCGCCGTGCCCAGCGGGTCATCGACACATTCTGCGAGAACCTGCGCCGGATGCGGGCGGGCCAGCCGCTGATCGCGCTGATCGACAAGCGCAAGGGGTACTGAGCTCGCGCCGGCTCACACCGGCCGCTCGAAGCCGTACTCGCGTGTCTGGTTGAGGTCGTCCGGGAGCGTGCGCTCGCCGGTTTGCCGGAAGCCCATGCGCGTGTAGAGCCGATGCGCCTGGTCGAAGCGGGTGTCCGACCAGAGGATCAGGCGCGTGATGCCCCGCTCGCTGCGACACCAGGCCAGGGCGGCCTGCACGAGGGCGCGGCCCATGCGGCGGCCGCGCAGCCGCGCGTCGAGATAGAGCCGGTGGAGCTCGACGGTCTCGCCGTCGACCCGCTCGACACCGACCGAGCCGACGATCAGGTCCCCCTCGAGGACGACGAAGAACGCCCCGCGCGGCGCCTCGTAGTGCTCCTCGAAGCGAAGGAGATCGGGAACCTCGACGCGCGGGTCGTAGACGAAGCCATACTCCGCGTACACGCGGCCGATGAGATCGATGACGCCCCGCGCGTCGGCTCGGGTCGCCGGCCACATGCGCAGCTCGGGCTCCTCCTCGGCGTCGTCCTCGTCGCGCGCGATACGCATCTGGCGCCAGGCGAGCGGGCTCCCGGGAAGGACGATTACCGCGATGCCGATCAGCACCAGAGCCATGCCGATGAAGCGGAGCGCGCCGAACCGCTCGCCGAACACGAGCAACGACGCAAAGGCGCCCACGAACGGCACGAGCAGGGCGAATGGCGCCACGGTGGCCGCCGGGTAGCGGCGCAGGAGGCGACCCCAGATGGCGTAGGCCAGGATCGTCCCGACCAGGCCCAGATAGAGGGTCGCGGCGAGCGCGAGCCATGTCGCGTCGACGATCGCGCCCGCGAGCGCGAAGGGACCGTCCAGGACCAGCGAGAGCGCCAGCGCCGGCAGGGGCGGCACCAGGCTCAGCCACACGATCAGGCCGAGCATGTCGACGTCCTCGGTGTGCTTGAGGAGAATATTGCCGACACCCCAGCTGATCGCCGAGCCCAGCGCGAGAAAGAAGCCGACGGCAGTCAGGTCGCGGCCGACGGTGAAGAGGATCAGCACGAGCCCGGCGAACGCCACCGCCACGCCCGAGAGCTGGCGCCGGGTCGGCGTCTCGCGGAAGGCGACGACCGCGAAGAGGATCGTGAAGAGCGCCTGCGTCTGCACGAGCAGCGACGCCAGACCCGGCGGCAACCCGTGAGCGATGGCGAAGAACTGCAGCAGGAACTGGCCCGCGAAGAGCGTCGCGCCGATCGCGACGAGGACCGGCCAGGCGAGCGGCGGGCGAGGCAGGATGAAGGCCGGCGCCGCGGCGATCAGGAACCGGAGCGCCGTGAGCTGCGGTGGCGAGAAGCTGTCGAGGCCGATCCTGGTGGCCACGAAGGCGAGCCCCCAGATGACGGCGACCAGCAGCGCGAGGGAGAGATGGAGAGGGCTCAGGGGCGGCCGGCGCTAGCTCAGGATGGCCCGGCGGTAGTGGCTCGGGTAGACGATCGCCGGCCGTGCGGGAACCGCCGCCAGGTCCTGGGCGATCTGCCAGCCGAGCGTCTTCAGCGCCTCGACGCCGGACTTCTCGCGCGCGGCCAGAAGGCTCCACGCGGTCGCCTCGTCCGGCGCGGCGACGATCACCGGCCCGATGAAGTCGTCGTCGGTGATCCGCTCGAAGAAGTAGAGCGTCACCCGATCACTCGGGCTTCAGGTCGGGGCGCTTCAGCGCGAGCGCCGACCACTCGAGCGTGGCCTTGCGCTTGAACTCGATCGCCTTCTCCCATTCGTCGAGCGAGTAACAGTCGCGCTCGGCCACGCAGCGGATCTCGGTCACCGTGCGCTCGTCGAGCCCCAGACGCTCGGCGATCTGCTTGTCGGAGAGGCCGGGCTGGTCGATGCGCTGGAACGAGTTGCAGAGCTGGAGCACCTGGTCCTTGTAGCGCTTGTAGATCTCGGGATCGAGCTTGAACACGCTCATGGCTACTTCATCTCCTTGAGGCCGTGGGCGGCCGGGCACACGCGCATGCACTCGAAGCACTGGGCGATGTTGGTCGACGAGTAGGTGATGGCCCAGAGGCTCCGCGTGAAGAAGTCGCCGTAGAGGAGCATCTTGCGCCGGTCGCGGTCGGGCTCGTTGAGCGTCTCCTCGAGCACCTTCTGAAAGCCGCCGACCCAGTGGGTGTGCACGCGCGTGTTGCAGCGGGCGGCGTCGTAGAACGTCCGCACGGCGCGGCCGTTCTCGAGCTTGCCCGAGAGGCACCCGCCGTCGGACGCCGGGCAGATCTTGAGACAGGGCGTGGTGCGCTCGCGCTCCCACATCTCGCGGCAGGGCGGCGCGGGACACGCGCCGACCGGCTCGGCGCCATCGGCTTCGAAGGGGGCGGTCGTGATGACCGCGCTCCAGTACATGAAGCCGTGGTCGCGGTTCAGCACGGGTCCGGCGAGCGATTTCGAGCCGAGGCCGGCGAGCTCGGCCGCGAGCATGAGCGAAAGGAACGGCGTGTCGCCGCTCGCGGTGCCGGGCGGAACGTAGAGGGCGTAGTAGCCGAACTCGCTCTCGATGTACTGGGCAAGGCGCCGCCCCACGCCCTGGATCCGCTCGGTCGTCCCCATGGTCTGGAGCACCCAGGGCGATGTCGCCGCCCAGTCGCCCTCGCGCGGCTGCGCCCCGCCGACCACGACGACCGACCTGGCGCCCGGCAGAAGATCGTCGGGCCGCTGCTTCTCGCGTGCCCGCGCCGCGAACGCGGCCGCGTCCGCGACGCCGCACACCGCCGCGCCCGACTTGAGGGCGATCGATTTCAGCGTGGCGGTGGCGTTGGGCGGCAGGGGCGGCATTATTCCAGCTTCCGGTATTTCCGGCCGACCGGGCAGACGCGCATGCACTCGAAGCACTGGGCGATCGAGTCGCGGAAGAAGCCGAGCGACTGGAGACTCTTCGTGAAGAAGTCGCCGTAAATCATGGTGCGGCGGCGCTCCGAGTCGTCCTCGTTCACGATCTGCAGCAGCCCCTTCTGGAACGAGCCGATCCCGTACGTCTGCGCGCGCGAGTGGCACTTCTCGCGATCGTACGTCGACTCCTGGATGCGCCCGTCGCTGACTTTTCCGGCCAGGCACGCTGGGCACACGCGCAGGCAGGGCGTGGTGCCGATGCGCTTGTACATCGCCGCGCAGCCCGGGTGCGGGCACGCGGGCTCGGCGAGGGGCGGATCGGGCTCGAGCGGCAGCGTGGTGATGAGCGCCGCGTAGTAGAGGAGCCCGTACTCCGGGTTCAGGATGATGTGTGCCGCCAGCGAGCGCGTCCCGAGGCCGGCCAGCTCCGCGGCGTGCATCATCGACATCGGTGGCTCGTGGCCGTGGACGGGGAGCGACGGCGCCTGGATCGCGTGGTGCGCGAGCGTGCCTTCGATGAAGTCGCACATCGCGTGGACCGCGACGTTCTCGCGCAGGTCGTACCCGGTAATTTCCATCACGCGGTGATCCGGGCTGCGCCACGCCCCGGCCGTCGGCCCGTCGCCGCCAGCGACGACGACGCTCCGGGCGCCCGGCAGGATGTCCTCGGGGCGGTAGCCCTCGGGCACCTTCGCGCGGAACGCCTCCACGGCGGCGATGCCGACCACGCGCGCGCCGGCCTTCTTGCCGACCGCCTTGACCTGCTCCTCACGAGTCATGAGGGGACCAGGATAATCCCCTCCGGTATAATCCGCCCGGCATGAATTTCGAGGCGTTGCGCGCGAGCACGATTCCGGGCTTGCTCGTCGAGCGCGCGGCGTCGAGGCCCGGGCGCGTCGCCTTCCGCTCGAAAGAGCTTGGCATCTGGCGGGAAACGACGTGGCGCGCGCTCGCCGATCGCGTCGCCGCGCTGGCGCTCGGGTTCGCGGGCGAATACCGGCTCAGCCGCGGCGAGACGGTGGCCATCGTCGGCAACCCGTGCCCGGAGTGGACGATCGCCGATCTGGCGGCGCAGGCCCTCGGCGCGATCACCTACGGCATCTATCCGACGAGCGCTCCCGGCGAGGTGCGCCACCTTCTCCAGCACGGCGGCGCGGCGCTGATCGTCGTCGAGGATCAGGAGCATCTCGACAAGACGCTCGCGGTGCTCGACACGTGCCCGAACGTGCGCGGCGTCCTGGTGGTCGACACCCGCGCGCTCTTCATGTACCGGCATCCGCGGGTGCGTCCGCTGGCGGACGTCGAGCGCCCGGGCCGGGGCGCGCTCGCCGCCGAGCCGGACGCGCTCGGTCGTCTCGCGCGCTCGCTGTCGCCCGACGACCCGGCGACGATCATCTACACGTCGGGCACGACCGGCCATCCGAAGGGGGCGATCTATCGCCACGGCCCGCACCTGGCCGCGTGCGCCAACATCATCGAGCACTATCCCATCTTGAAAACTGGCGAGCATCGCGCAGTGGCGATGCTGCCGCTCTGTCACGCGATGGGCCGGAACCTGGCCATCACGATGCCGCTGCTCGCCGACATCGTGCCCCACTACCCGGAGTCCGTCGACACGTTCGCCGACGCGCTCTACGAGATCCAGCCGACCTTCGTCTTCACGGTGCCGCGCTACCTTCAAAAGTTCGCCGCGCATCTCCTGGTCGGGCTCGATCAGAGCTCCTGGGTCAAGCGCGCCGCCTACCGTCTGGCGATCGGCGTCGGCCACCGGGCGCTCCGGCGCCGTCACGGCGCTCCCGGGTCGGCACCCGGGTCGGCGGCGCTCGCCGCGCTCGCGCGCGCCCTCGTCTTCCGCTGGCTCCTCGAGAAGGTCGGCTTCGCGCGCGCGGAGCTGGTCATCTCGAGCGGCGCGCCGCTGCCGCCCGCCGTCGCCGGCCTCTGGCAGGCGTGGGGCGTGAACCTCTGCGAGGCCTACGGCCAGACCGAGACGGGCGGGGCGCTCGTCTCCGGCCAGCGCGGGCCGTATCCGCGGCCGGGCGACGTCGGCGTGGTCGCGCCCAACATCGCGATCGAGCTGGATGCCGACGGCGAAATTCTGGTCGTCGGGGAGCTGTTCGCCGGATACTGGCGCGATCCCGACGCGACGGGCGCCCTGTACCGCGACGGTAAGCTCGCGACGGGCGACGTCGGCGAGTGGACCGACGGCCGTGCGCTCCGGCTGGTCGACCGCAAGAAAGACCTCCTGATCACCGCGGGCGGGAAGAACGTGAGTCCGTCGCACGTCGAGAACCGGCTGCGCGCGAGCCCGTACATCAGCGAGGCCGCCGTGTTCGGCGAAGGCCGGAAGTACCTGGTGGCGTTGCTGGAAGCCGACGGCGAGACGGTGGCCGAGTGGGCGCGCGAGCACGGCGTCGTGCACACCGGCTACGCCTCGCTGGTGACCCGTCCCGAGGTGATCGGCCTGATCGAGGCCGAGGTGCGGCGCGCGAACGACGACCTCCCGCGGGTCGAGCAGGTGAAGGCGTTTCGCCTCCTGCCGCGCGAGCTCGATCCCGAGCTGGAGGACGAGCCGGTGACGCCCACGCGAAAGGTGAAGCGCCGGGTGATGGCCGAACACTACGGCTCCCTGGTGGCGTCGATGTACGCGGGTGACGAGGAGCAGCGGATCGCCGCCGAGATGGCGAGCCTTGAACGCTGAGAGCCGAGAGTGGGGCCGAGCCCCGCTCTCCGCACGGAGGACTCGATGAAGTCTGGTCTCGCGCTGCTCGCGGCGTTGCTGGCGCTCGCCGCGGGGGCCTCGCCGGCCCTCGCGCAGTACCGCATCGGGATGAGCGCCGCCATCACCGGGCCGGCGTCGTCGACCTACGCGCCGACGTACGAGGCGTACAAGGTCTACTTCAAGCGCGTGAACGACGCGGGCGGGATCAACGGCCAGAAGGTCGAGATCGCCTACGAGGACGACCGCGGCGAGCCCCAGCGGGCCGCCGCCAACGCCAAGAAGCTCTCCGAGGGGTCGATCCTTCTGGTGAACGCCTCGACCTCCGCGACCTACAAGCCATTCATGACCGAGTCGGAGACCGAGAGGATCCCGCTGATGTTCGGCGGCGGCGTCTGCCCGCGCGAGGCCTTTCCGCCGGCGAACGCGCTGATCTTCTGCTCGACCTCCTTCGGCTCGAAGTGGGACAGCCGCTTCGCGCTCGGCTTCATCAAGGAGCAGGCGGGCGGCCGGAAGGTGAAGGTGGGCTTCGCCGCGCAGGACATCCCGCTCTCGCGGATCGAGCTCGAGTTCGCCGAGCAGCACGCGAAGGACATGGGGCTCGAGACGATCCCGGTGGTGGTCGTGCCCGGCAGCACGCCGGACTTCACGCCGTTCGCGCAGAAGCTGAAGGACGCCGGCGCGGACTGGGTGCTCTCGTGGGCCCTGTGGCACGTCGAGGTCGGCGTGTTCGAGGCGCTCCAGCGCATCGGCTGGCAGGGGAGCTACCTGCTCTACGGCCACCAGCAGACGCAGGACGAGCTCGCGCGTCTCAAGGCGCCCGGTCTCCACGCGTTCGGCGGCAACACGCTCTTCATGGAGAACCTGCCGATCCACGCGGAGATCACCAGCCTCGTCAAGGGCCAGACGACGCATCCGGCGCACTACATGGCGGAAGGCTGGGTCTCGGCGATGGTGCTCGAGGCCGCGCTGAAGAAGTGCGGCTGGCCCTGCCCCAAGGACAAGCTCGCGGCGGCGATGTCCGGGGTGAGCGTCGACACGCGCGGGCTGCGCGGCGGGCCCATCGAGTGGACCGCCGACAATCACTACCGGAAGAGCACGTACTACAAGGTCTACCGGTGGGACGCGGCGAAGGGCGGCATCGTGCCGGTCGGCGGCTGGACGCGGCTCGAGATCAAGTGACGCGGTGACGCAGGTCCTCGCCACGACCGTCGTCGTCGCGAGCCTCTACGCGCTGCTCGCCGCCGGCTACGTGCTGGTGTACCGGGCGACGCGCGTCCTGAATCTGGCCCAGGGCGACATGATGACCCTGGGCGGCTACTTCCTGTTCCTGGTCGCGACCTCGGTGCCCGGCGCCCCCGCGCTGTCGGTCGCCGGCGCGGTCGTTCTGAGCGCGCTGGCCGGCTTCGTCATCTACCGCGTGCTGCTGCGTCCGATGGCGGGCCATCCGATCTTCGCCGCGGTCCTCGTCACCGTCACGCTCGGCATCCTGCTGCGCGCCGCGATCGTGCTCGTGTACACGGACCGCATCCGTCACCCGCTGCCGCTGCTCGGCCTCGCCAATCCGCCGCGCCGGCTCCCCGGGGGCGCCGTCGTCTCGACGTTCGATCTGCTCACGGTCGGCGTCGCCGCGCTGCTCTTCGTCCTGCTGTTCGCCTTTCTCCGGCTCTCGCCGCTCGGCATCCAGATGCGCGCGGCCGGCGAGAAGGCGCTGCTGGCCGCCCAGCGCGGGATCAACTTCCAGCTCCTCTTCGCGCTCTCGTGGGCCCTGGCCGGATTCGCCGGCGCGCTCGCCGGCATGCTCTACGCGAGCAACGTGCGCCTCGACCCGTCGCTCGGCGTCCTCGGCTTGAAGGCCTTCGCGGTTGCGCTGGTCGGCGGACTCGACAGCCTGGGCGGCGTCATCCCCGGCGCCCTCATCGTCGCGGCCGTCGAGGTGCTGTCCGTCCGCTACGGCGATCCGCTCCTCGCCGACGTGTCGCCGTTTCTCTGTCTGCTCGCGATGCTGCTCGTTCGCCCGTGGGGACTCTTCGGGACGAAGGAAGAGCTGGAGCGCGTGTGAGATGGCGCTCGGTGGGGGCTACTTCAAGACGACCTACGACGGCGACCTGGCGCTGGTCGATACGCGGCTGCGCCGCGTGACGCTGGCCGCCCTGGTGGTGCTGCTGCTCGTCCTGCCCCGTCTCGCGTCGCCCTTCGTGCTCGACCTCGTCACGCAGGTGGCGCTCGCCGCGGTGGGCGCGCTGGCGCTCAACATCCTGACCGGATTCGCGGGCCAGGTCTCGCTGGGCCACGCCGGGTTCATCGCGGCCGGCGCCTTCACGACCGCGGTGCTGGTCGAGCACCGGCTGCCCTCGCCGCTGCTCTCGCTGCCCGGCGCCGCCCTGGTCGGCGCCGCGCTGGGCGTGGTCGTCGGGATTCCGGCGCTCAGGCTCAAGGGGCTCTACCTGGCCCTCGGCACCCTGGCGCTGCACCACGTCGTGCTCTACGTGTGCGGCGAGTTTCAGAATCACTGGGGCGCGAACACGGGGGTGTCGATTCCGCCCCCGCGACTCGGCGCCTGGGTGCTGAAGGGCACGACGGCCTGGTACTACGCGCTGACGGCGGTCGCCGCGGTCGTCCTGATCCTCTCGGTGAACCTGCAGCGGTCGCGCGCCGGACGGGCGTGGATGGCGATCCGCGACCGCGAGATCGCCGCGGAATCGGTCGGGATCGACGTGGCGCGATACAAGGTGCTCGCGTTCGTCTGGTCGAGCGCCCTGACCGCCGTCGCCGGCGCGCTCTTCGCGTATCAGCGCGCCTTCGTCTCGGTGGAGGCGTTCGGCTTCTTCCTGGCGATCGAGTACATCGCGATGATCATCATCGGCGGGCTCGGCTCGTCGCTGGGCGCCGTGCTCGGCGCCGCGTTCGTGACGCTGCTTCCCTACGGGATCGACGCGGCGGTCGCGGGGCTCCGGGTTCCGGGCGGCGCCGAGTACTACCTGTTCCCCGTGAAGTTCGGCGCCTTCGGCCTGCTGATGGCGGTCTTCCTCGTCTTCGAGCCCCAGGGCCTCGTCGGCATCTGGCGCCGGATCCGCAACTGGTTTTCCCTGTGGCCGCTGCGCTACCGACCGCTGCGCCCGGCGTCGTGACACCCGTCCTCGAGGTGGAGAACCTCGAGGTCGTCTACCATCACGTCGCGACGGCGATCCAGGGCGTGTCGCTCGCCGTGCCGCCGCGCTCGATCGTCGCGCTCCTCGGCACCAACGGGGCCGGCAAGACGACCACGCTGCGCGCGATCTCCGGCTTCCTCGGCGCCGACGACGCGCAGGTGATCGGCGGCCGTGTGGCGTTTCTCGGCGATTTCGTGACCGGCCGCCCCCCGCACGAGCTGGCGCGCCGGGGGCTCGTCCTCGTCCCGGAGCGCGACAAGGTCTTCGAGACGCTGACCGTGCAGGAAAATCTGAAGGCCCTGGTGCGCGGCCGGCACGCGGGCCGCGACGCGGCGCGCCCGCTCGTGACCCTCGAGCAGGTCTTCCACTACTTCCCGGTGCTCGCCGAGCGCGGCCGGCAGCTCGCCGGCTACCTCTCGGGCGGCGAGCGCCAGATGCTCGCGCTCGCGACGGCCCTGCTGTGCCGGCCGGTGGTGCTGCTGGTCGACGAGCTGTCGCTCGGCCTGGCGCCGCTGGTCGTCGAGAGCCTCATGACGCTGGTGGTCCGACTGCGCGACGAGCTGGGGCTGGCGGTGCTCCTCGTCGAGCAGAACGCCGGCGCCGCCCTCGCCGTCGCGAACTACGGCTACGTCATGGAGCACGGCCGGATCGTCTACGACGGCTCCGCGGACCGGCTCCTGGCGCACGAGGACGTCCGCGAGTTCTACCTGGGCGTGGGCCGGCGCGAGGGGCGCAAGCGCTACACCGAGGTGAAGCAGTACCAGAGGCGCCGGCGATGGTTCTAGCCGTCGACAATCTCAGCCTCGAGTTCGAGGGGCTGCGCGCCCTGACCGGCGTGAGCATGTCGGTCGCGGCGGGCACGCTGGCCGCCCTGGTCGGGCCCAACGGCGCCGGCAAGACGTGTCTGCTGAACTGCGTCGGCGGCTTCTACGCCCCGACCTCGGGGCGGATCCTCTTCGGCGACGTCGCCATCCACGGGCTGCCGCCGCACCGCATCGCCGCGCACGGAATCGCGCGCACGTTCCAGTTCGTCGAGCTCTTCCGCGGCATGACCGTTCTCGACAACATCCTGCTCGGCCGTCACCTGCACATGCGGGCCGGCGTGCTGGCCGGCGGGCTCTTCTGGGGACGATCGCGCCGAGAGGAGACGGCGCACCGCCGCCGCGTCGAGGAGATCGTGGAGTTCCTCGAGCTCGAGCGACGCCGGAAGGAGCTGGTCGCGAGCCTGCCGTTCGGCGTCCAGAAGCTGGTCGCGATCGGCCGGGCGCTGGCCATGGAGCCGACGCTCCTGCTGCTGGACGAGCCCTCGACCGGGATGAACCGCGAGGAGAAGGAAAACCTCGCGCGGTTCCTGCTGCGGATCAAGCACGAGCTCGCCATGACCATGCTCTGGGTCGAGCACGACATGGAGCTGGTCGGCGACCTGGCCGACTCCGTGACGGTGCTGGACTTCGGCGAGAAAATCGCCGAGGGGCCACC
>WNFK01256121.1_pt1 | contig 25943 bp, 30 predicted proteins | sample 5400281 | NCBI WGS metagenome assembly WNFK01 (sample SAMN13153350, study PRJNA577476) | soil metagenome | isolation source: 20 cm soil on Douglas fir-dominated hillslope | place: USA:California | collected 2013-09-17
TGAGCAAAACGAGCCACCGCGTCCAAAGAACACCGCGACAGCGAGATCGACTCAGAGCGGACAGATAGCTTATCGGGCAACCCAGCGAAATCTGGGTTTGTGAAGTCTGAGTTTGTGAAGATACTATGAGGCGGACGAAGGCCCCTGCCTAAATCTTCCGTCATTCTCCTTCGTCCAGACTTGCAGCGGCTGCGGCGCTGCCCGCGCTGCACACACTTCTTCATTCGGGGCCGGGAGGATCAGATCTTCTGCACGGACCGGTGCGCCCGCCTCTGGCACGTCAAGCGCTGGAAGAAAAGGAAGCGGCAGCAGCAGAAAAAACATCGTCGGACACAGGAGGACCGCTAATGGCCGTCAAGCGCACTCGCACGGGGTATCAGCTCTGGTGGTATGACGTCGAGGGCCGCTTCCGGAAGCAGACGTTCCGGGGCATCGGGCGCGACGAAGCCGTCCGCCTCGAGCGCGAGATCTTGGCCGCGCGCGACCGCGGCGAGCGCCCGCCGGACGAACGCCACGCGCCCAACTTCGAGGCCTTCGCGACGACCTGGATCGACGAGGGCCGCGCCGGGTGGAAGCAGTCGACCCTGGCCCAGTATCAGCAAGTCCTGAAGTCGCAGCTGGGGCCCGTGTTCGGGGCGCTCCGGGTGAGTGCGATCACCGACTCGCGCATCCGCCAGCTGATCACAAGCCTGCACGACGCGGGGCTCTCCGCGCGGCGGATCAACCTGGCCCTGCTCGTCCTCAAGATGATTGTGCGGACGGCGGTGCGCCGCCGGTACCTCCGCGAGGACCCGACGGAGACCGTCCGATCGCTGCGTGAGCCCAAGACGGAAGTCGATCCGCTCGATCCGGAGGAGGTGACCGCCTTTCTGGCGGTGTGCCCGGCGTGGTGGCGGCCCTATTTCACGGTGGCGTTCTGGACCGGGGCCCGGCCGAACGAGCTGGCCGCGCTCCGGTGGGGCGACGTCGACGGGAGCCGTGGGATCGTCCGCATCCGGGCGGGCCGATATCGCGGGAAGGAGGGCCCGCCCAAGACAGCCAGCAGTGTGCGCGACATCGACCTGCTGCCGCCCGTGGTCGACGCCCTCAAGGCGCAGAAGGCCCAGCAAGCCGCGGAACGCCTCAAGGCGGGCCGCGGGGCCCCCGAGCCCGGCCAGGATTACGTCTTCACGGGACCGGAAGGGGGCCTGCTGAACGTGAACGCCCTGCGGGACAGGATCTGGTACCCCACGCTGACGAAGGCCGCCCTCCGTCGCCGCATCATGTACCAGACCCGGCACACCTTCGCCTCGAACGCCCTCGCCGCGGGCGACGCGCCGTCCTGGGTGGCCGCGACGCTCGGGCACGCGAGCCCCGAGATGCTCTTCAGCGTGTACGCCGGGTACATCCCCAACCGGACTCGCCGCGACGGCAGTGCGCTGCTTAGGCGGATAACCGAGCAGAAGGACGCGGAGACGGCCGAGCTCGCGGGCGCTGCGGTACTCCCGAAATACTCCCGCTGAGGCGGATCGTTTCTGGTTAGACTCGGTCGGTCGATGCCTTACAGATCAGTGGTGCCGAAGGGGGGACTCGAACCCCCACGGGTTGCCCCACACGCCCCTCAAACGTGCGCGTCTGCCAATTCCGCCACTTCGGCGCCAGCGAGCAGTGAGTATGCCGTCGCCCGCTTTCGCTGTCAATCTAGCGGCCGAGGCGCAGGATGCGTCCCACCCGTGACTGGCGCAGGCGCGGATCCAGCGCGTCGCGGATTCCTTCCCCCACGAGGTTGTAGGAGAGCACCGTGACCAGGATGGCGAGGCCGGGGTACAGCGTCATCCACCACGCGATCTCGATGTAGTCGCGCCCGTCGTTGAGGATGTTGCCCCACGTGGCGTAGGGCGGCTGGACCCCCAGCCCCAGGAACGACAGCCCGGCCTCGGTGAGGATCGCCGCGGGGATGCCGAGGGTCATGGCGACCAGGATGGGCGCGATCGCGTTGGGCAGGATGTGCCGGAAGATGATGCGCAGCGCGCCCGCCCCCACCGACTCCGACCAGATCACGAACTCGCGCTCGCGCAGGGTGAGGAACTCCGCGCGCACGAGCCGGGCCACCCCCATCCAGCCGGTGAGGCCGATGACGGTCATGATGGTCCAGATCGAGGGTTTGAGGAACGCGAGCACGGCCAGCAGCAGGAAGAAGCGCGGGAAGACCAGCATCAGGTCCACCAGCCGCATCACGATGTTGTCCACCACGCCGCCGTGGTAGCCGGCCGCCGAGCCGAGCAGCACCCCGATCGCGGCCGCGATCCCCACCGAGACGAAGCCCACCGCGAGCGAGATGCGCGAGCCGTGGAGCACCCGCGAGAGCACGTCGCGCCCGAGGGGATCGGTGCCGAGCCAGTGGCTGCTCGACGGCGGGGTCAGGATCTTCTTGGTGTCGGGGCGGTTCGGGTCCCACGGGGCGAGCAGCGGGGCCAGCACCGCGAGGGTCACGAGTACCAGCACCACCACGCCCCCGCATACCGCGAGCTGGTTGCGGGAGAAGGTGCGCCAGAACTGACGGATCTCCCCGCGCGAGCCGCCGGCGGCCGCCATCTCAGCGCCTCCCCCGCCGCCCCGCGAAGCGGATGCGCGGGTCCACGAGGCCGTAGGTGATGTCGGCGACGAGGTTCGCGACCAGGGTGAGCGTGGCCACGATCACCAGGTTCCCCATCACCACCGGATAGTCGCGAGAGAAGACCGACTGCACCATCAGCTGGCCCATCCCGGGAATCGCGAAGATGGATTCGATGATGACGCTGCCGCCGATGAGCCCGGGCAAGGCCAGGGCCAGGATGGTGACCACCGGCAGCAGCGCATTCCGCAGGGCGTGCTTGCTGATCACCGCCCGCTCCGACAGCCCCTTGGCCCGCGCGGTCTGCACGTAGTCCTGGCGCACCACCTCGAGCATGCTCTGGCGCATGTAGCGCGAGAAGCCGGCGAGCCCGCCGAAGGTGGCCACCACGATGGGCAGCACGAGGTGCGAGAAGAAGTCCCACTGCTGCTGCCAGAAGGACAGGTACTCCCAGTTCAGCGAGCGCAGACCCGAGATCGGCAGCCAGCCGAGCTGCACCCCGAAGAGGATCATCAGGAGCAGCGCCAGCCAGAAGTCCGGGGTCGCGAAGCCCACGAACACGAAGACGGTGGTGATCTTGTCGTAGAGCGAGTATTGCCGGGTCGCCGACAGTACCCCGATGGGGACCGCGAGCCCCACGATGATCGCCATCTCGATCAGGTTGAGGAACAAGGTGATGGGCAGGCGCTCGCCGATCTTGGTGAGGACCGGGCGGCCGTCGGGCAGGAACGAGCGACCGAAGTCGAGGCGCACCGCGCGCTTGAGCCACTGCCAGTACTGCACGTGGATGGGCTGGTCCAGCCCGAACTCCTGGATCAGCCGCTGCTTGACCTCGACCGAGGCGTTCGGGTCCTCCGGGGTCAGGAAGTCGAGGGGCCCGCCGGGGGCGAGGCTGATGACCACGTAGGAGACGAAGGTGATGCCGATCAGGAGCGGGATCGAGAGGAGGAGACGGCGGAGGGCGAAGAGCGCCATCTAGCCGGAGGTATACCGTTGCTGTTGCTTCGGGACGAACCACTCGGTGAAGTTGTGGAGGATGCCGGCCGGGGACGGGCTCACCCCGTGGATCCGCCCGGAGACCACCGGGAGGGCGTCCGCGGTGTAGAGGAAGATCATCGGCAGGTCCTCGGCGAGGATCTGCTGGATGCGGTGGTAGTAGCGCACCCGCTCCTCCTGCACGCAGGACGAGCGGCCGAGCTCCAGGAGATGATCCACTTCCGGGTTGTCGTACCCGGTGCGGTTCATCTGGTCCGGCCCCCGCTGCGAGGAATGCCAGACCACATACTGGTCCGGGTCGGTGCCGCTGCCCAGGCCCAGGACCACCACCTCGAATCGTCGCGGCTTGACGAACTCCTTGATGAAGGCGGCCCATTCGATGAGCTGGATGTCCACCTGGATGCCGATCTCCTTGAGGCGCTGCTGGATGAGCTCGGCGATCTTCTTCCGCTCGTCGTTGCCCTGGTTGGTCCGGATGGTGAGGGTGAACGGCTTGCCGTCCGGGTCCTCGATGAGCCCGTCCCCGTCGCGATCCTTCCAGCCCGCCTCCGCCAGCAGGGCCTTCGCCTTCTCCGGGTCGTAGGCGAAGCGCTTCACGTCGTCGGTGTAGGCCCACGTGCCGGGACGGATGGGCCCGGTGGCCTCGCGGGCGAGGCCCAGCCGCACCCCGTCGATCAGCTCCTGCTTGTTGATCGCGTGGGCGAAGGCCTGGCGCACCCGCGGGTCCGCGAAGCGGGGATCCTTGAGGTTGAAGCCCACGAAGGTGTAGCCGCTCCCCGGGTAGCGGAACTTGTGGTACGCCTTCCGGAACGCGGGGTACTCGGTCTGCCGCGCGTACTGGATGCCGGTGAGGCTGCTCGCGTAGTCCACCCCCTTGGCCTTCAGCTCGAGAAAGATGGTGGCCTGGCTCGGGATCACGCGGTAGACGATGCGGCTCAGGTACGGCCGGCCCTCGAAGTAGTCCGGGTTCGCGACCAGCACCACCTTCTCGCCCGCCTTCCACTCCTGGAAGCGATAGGGGCCGGTGCCGATGGGATGGCTGTTCTGGGGCGACTCGCGCAGGGTGCCCGCCTCCGCGAACGACTGGAGGAGGTGCCTGGGCAGCATGTAGGTGTTCCACGTCTCCAGCGCGCGCGCGTACGGCTTGTCGTAGGTCACCCGCACCGTGTACGGATCGGGCGCCTGCACGTTCTTCACGAGCAGGAAACCCTCCTTGAACGGGGCCGGGGTCTTCGGATTGATCATGGTCTGGTAGGTGAAGAGCACGTCGTCGGCCGTGAAGGGACGGCCGTCGTGCCACTTCACGTCCCGCCGGAGCTTGAAGGTCAGCTCGAGGCAGTCGCGACTGTAGGTCCACGACTCCGCCATCGACGGGACCATCTTGAGGTCCCGGTCGAGCTTGACCAGCCCGTCGTAGATCATCCCGCCGACCTCGTGCGAGGACTGATCCGAGGTCAGGCTCGGGATCAGGCCGCCGATGTCGCCGATGGACGCCTGGATGAACGTGTCGCCGTAGGCGGGCGCGGCGCCCGTCGCGGGCGTGTCCTCCGACCGGCTCTCTATCTGCCCGTTGCAGGCCGCCACGAGCAGGCCGCCGGCGGCCCAGGCCAGAAGGGAGCGACCCGGTGCCGGACGTCTCGGCATGGGGGCGGCGGCTACTTCTGCGGAGCGGGCGGAGCAGGCGCCGGGGTGGCCGCGGGAGCGCCGGGCGCCGCCGGGGTCGCGGGCGCGGGCGCCGCGGGCCCCGACGCGGGCATGATGGACACCGCCCGGTGATGCGACATGATCGAGAGCGCGAACGACGTCATCATGAAGACGACCGCGACCACCGCGGTGGCCTTGCCGAGCACGGTGGGCGTGCCCATCGATCCGAACACCGCCTGGCTGCCGCTGCCGCCGAACGCGGAGCCGATGTCGGCGCCCTTGCCGGCCTGGAGCAGCACGAGCCCGACGATCACCAGGCTCACGAGGATGTGGATGGTGACGATGAGAATGAACATGGTGAGGCCTTACTCCTTCGAAGCGCCGCTGCGGGCGGCCGACTTCTTGGCGATGGTGATGAATCCGGGCGCCTGCAGGCTGGCCCCGCCCACGAGGACGCCGTCGATGTCCGGCTGCTCGGTGAGGGCCTGGGCATTGTCGGGCTTGACGCTGCCGCCGTAGAGGATGCGCATCGACTGCGCGAGCTCCCTGGACGCGACCTCGGAGACGAGGCCGCGGAGGTAGCCGTGGACCTCGGCGGCCTGGCTCGGGGTGGCGTTGACCCCGGTGCCGATGGCCCAGACCGGCTCGTAGGCGAGCACGCAGCGCGCGAGATCGTCGGGGGCGAGCCCGGCCCAGCCGGTGCGGAGCTGCCCCTCCACCACCGTGAAGGTGAGCCCCTGGCGCCGCTCCTCTTCGGTCTCGCCGACGCACAGCACCGGGCGCATCCCGTGACGCAGGGCCGCGGCCACCTTGCGGTTGATCTCCTCGTCGGTCTCCCGGAAGATGTGGCGCCGCTCGGAGTGCCCGATCAGCACCCAGCGGCAGCCCAGCTCCGCGAGCATGGCGGGCGAGATCTCGCCGGTGAAGGCGCCCTGCTCCTCCCAGTGGCAGTTCTGGGCTCCGAGCGCCACCGCGGCGCCCTTCAGCACCTCGGCCACCAGCGGCAACACCGTGAAGGGCGGGCACACCACCACCTCCACCCCGCGGGGACGCTTGAGCCCGTCGCGGAGGGACTGGGCGAGGTCGCGCGCGGCCGACTGCGTGCCGTGCATCTTCCAGTTGCCGATCACGAGCGGGGTGCGCATCAGGGCGCCTCGTCGAGCGCGGCCACTCCCGGCAGCACGCGGCCCTCCGCGATCGTGTCCCCGCCGCCGATCACCGAGAACGCGCCTGAATCCGCGACCGCCCGTCCTACCCCGAGGGTGCCCGCCGCGAAGGGCTCCTTCTCGAACACACCCATGGGCCCGTTCCAGATGATGGTCCGGGCCGCCTTCAGCGCGGTGGCAAACTGGGTGACGGTCACCGGTCCGATGTCGAGCCCCATGAGATCGTCCGGGATCTCACGGATCGCGACGGTGCGCAGGCCGCTCACCGCGTCCAGGCCCGGGGCGGCCACCACGTCCACCGGCAGGCGCAGGGGGATGCCGCGGGTGCGCGCCCGCTCCAGGATGGCGCGCGCCGCGTCCAGCCGGTCGGGCTCGAGCAGCGAGCGCCCGACCCCGTGGCCCATCGCCTTGAGGAACGTGAACGCCATCCCGCCGCCGATCGCGAGGCCGTCCACCCGGTCGAGCAGGTGCTCGACCAGGCTCAGCTTGTCGGATACCTTGGCGCCCCCGAGCACGGCCCAGAGCGGCCGCTCCGGCCGCTCGAAGATGCGCCCGAGCGCATCCAGCTCGCGCGCCATGAGCAGGCCCGCGGCCGCCGGCTTGAGGTGGCGGGCGATGCCCTCGGTGGACGCGTGAGCGCGATGCGCCGCCGCGAAGGCGTCGTTCACGTAGACCTGGGCCAGGCCGGCGAGCGACCGCGCGAAGCCGTCGTCGTTGGCTTCTTCCTCCGCGTGGAAGCGCAGGTTCTCGAGGAGCACGACCTCACCCGGCTGGAGCGCGCGGACCCGCTCCTCCACCTCCGGCCCCACGCAATCCGGGAGCAGCGGGACCGGTCGGCCCAGCCGCGCTTCGATCCGCTCGGCCACCGGACGAAGCGAGTACTTCGGATCGGGCTTGCCCTTGGGGCGCCCGAGATGGGAGGCGAGGATCAGGGAGGCGCCTCCCTTGAGGCAGCAATCGATGGTCGGCCGCACCGCGGTGATCCGCGTATCGTCGGTCACCCGCGCGCCCTCGAGGTCGCCACGGACGGGACGGCGCGGCCGCGGACCGGCTAGAGCGACCGGGCCATGTAGCGGATCAGGTCGCGCACCCGGGAGGAGTAGCCCCACTCGTTGTCGTACCACGCGAGCACCTTGACCATGTTGCCGTCCACCACCGCGGTCGAGGGTAGATCCACGATCGAGGAATGCGGATTGCCGTTGAAGTCCACCGACACCAGCTCCTCGTCGGTGGCGTCCAGGATGCCCTTGAGCGGACCGGCGGCGGCGGCGCGGAAGGCATCGTTGACCGCGGCCGCGGTGGCCGGCTTGCCGAGCTCCACCGTGAGGTCGACCACCGAGACGTTGGCGGTCGGGACCCGGATCGCGATGCCGTCGAGCTTGCCCTTCAGCTCGGGCAGCACGAGGCCCACCGCGGTCGCGGCCCCGGTGGTGGTGGGGATCATGCTGACCGCGCCCGCGCGGGCGCGACGCAGGTCCTTGTGCGGGAAGTCCTGGATGGGCTGGTCGTTGGTATAGGAGTGCACGGTCGAGGCGAAGCCCCGCTTGATGCCGAAGTTGTCGAGCAGCACCTTCGCCACCGTGGCCAGGCAGTTGGTGGTGCAGGAGGCGTTCGACACCAGCTCGTGCTTGACCGGATCGTACTTGCCCTCGTTCACACCGAGCACGACCGTGATGTCCGGGTCCTTGGCGGGCGCGGTGATCACGACCTTCTTGGCGCCGGCCTGCAGATGCTTCGAGGTCATGGCCCGGTCCCGGAAGACGCCGGTGGACTCCACCACGATCCCCACGCCCATCTCGCCCCAGGGCAGCGTGGCCGGGTCCTTGGCCGAGCAGACACGGACCTCCCGCCCGTTGACGAAGATCGCTTCACCCTTGGCCTTCACCTCGGCGTTCAGCATGCCGTGGACGGAATCGTGCTTCAGCAGGTGGGCCAGCGTCTTGGCATCGGCCAGGTCGTTGACCGCCACCACCTCGAGATCCGAGGACTCGAGCGCCGCGCGAAAGAAAACCCGGCCGATACGTCCGAACCCGTTCACTCCAACGCGCACTGCCATGGGCGCTCCCTTTCCTGTTTGTCTCGGTTTGTCAAATACTTCCGGTCCACGAAGGACTCTGATTATAGCGAGCCCGGGCGGTGAGGCGCAAGCTTGCCTCGGAGCCGGGCTAGACCACTCGGGCGACCGTCAGCGCCCCTACTTTGGCGGCCCCGCCCTCCCGGAGGCAGCGGGCGCACTCCGAGAGGGTCGCGCCCGTCGTGAGGATATCGTCCACGAGGAGGACGTGGCGGCCCGCGATCAGCTCCGGACGGCGCAGCCGGAAGGCGTTCCGCACGTTCGCCCGCCGGGCCGAGGCATCGAGCTCGGTCTGGGACGGCGTGGCCACGGCGCGGACCAGCACGTCGCCCCGGATCGGGACCCGCCAGGCTAGGCCGACCCGCCGCGCCAGCAGCGAGGCCTGGTTGAAACCGCGCTCCCGCTCGCGGCGCGGGTGCAGCGGCACCGGCACGAGCAACGCCGGGACGCCGGCCGGCAGCCGGCTCTCCATCGCCTCGACCAGCAGCTCGCCGAGCGGGGCCGCCAGAGCCCGCCGGCCCCGGAACTTGAACGCGTGCAGCGCCTCGCGCATCACGTCCTCGTAGCGCGCCGCGCTCCGCGCATAGTCGAACCCGGGGGGGCGCGTTCGACACGCAGAGCATAGAAGCTCTATCAAATGCGGGGGCCCAGACATGGCCCCCACACTCCCCCAGTCTGCGGACTCACGTTCCGGCGCACTTTCCCAGTCTGCGGATTCACGTGTCGGCGCTGTTTCCCGATTCGCGGACTCTCGTTCCGGCGCAACGGCCCCCCGGCTCCCCACTCCGGCGAACTCCGCGACCGGGGTCCCGCAGACGCGACACCACGGGGGACGGATGCGCCGGATCGCCGACCAGCAGGCGCCACACAGGGGATCCCGCCGGTCCACGTCCAGGCGCACGCGACACACCGGGCAGAACGGCGGGAAGACGAGGTCCAGCAGTGCCCCCGCCCACCGGCGCCAGGGGCCGGGGTCGGGACGCGCGCGATCTAGGGCCGGGACGTGTTCCAGCGACGGCAGGTGGGACAACGGTCGACCCAGCGGGCGTGGGCGGCGCCGCAGGCGGCACAGCGATGCGGCCATTCGATGCGATCGCTCTCCCGGAGCGCGCGCCGATACTCCTCCATCGCGTCGCGGAACTGCCCGCGCCGCTCCAGGATCGCGCCGAGGTACGCGTGGATGAGCGGCAGCTCGGGCGCGCGCACCTCCATCTTCTGGAACTGCTCCGCCGCCTCGTCGAGCATCGCGAGCTCGAAGTAGACGCGGCCCAGTCCGAAGGCCAGCGCCAGGTTGTCGGGCTGGCGGGCGAGCGCGTCCTGGTAGAGCGAGATCATGCGGGTGGGCCGGCCCTCGGAGCGGTGCAGCTGCTCGATGCGCGACAGCACCGGCAGGGCCGGCTGCGAGCCCTCGGCCGCCCGCTCCCAGACGCGCAGGGCCTCGCGCGGCTCGCCCGCCTTGAGATGGGCCTCGCCCAGCAGCAGGGCGGCGGGCACGAAGTCGGGCTGGGCGCGCAGGGCGTCCTTCAGATGCGCGATCGCCCCGTTGCGATCCTCCTTCTCGAGCCGCTCCCGGCCGATCTCGTAGTGCAGGCCGGCCAGCACGGTGCTCTCGGCCGCGCGCTCCTCCCGCGGGGCCGCCTGCACCACGCGCGCCTGGATCTCGAGGGCCTCCGCGAAGCGCCCGCGCTCGATCAGCGAGTCGCGCCCGGCGTGGTCCGTCGCCGGGCGCGCGGGCTCATGCGGCGCGTCCGCCGCCGCGCGGACCGGCGAGACAGGCGCGGGACGCGGTCCCGCCTCGAGGGGATCGCTCCGATGCGCGTAGGAGCGGGTGACGTCGCGGAGGATGCCCAGCACCAAGGCGAGCCCGGCGCCCGCGCCGAACACGACCGCGATCAGCGCCATCAAGGGAACGTCGAACGCCCAGTCGCGGCCCAGGGCGACGTGGACACGACTCGGATTCATGGACGTCAGGTAGGTGACGACAATGGCGAAGAGAAGGCCGACGACGAGCCCGAAGCGGATCGACACGGACGGAACGGAGCGGCGGCGCTAGCGGGCCGCGGTACGCTCTTCCTCTTCGATCGCGCGCTGGCACTCGATGCAGAAGCGCGCGTCCGGCACCGCGTCGAGGCGCTTGTCGGCGATGGGCTCGCCGCAGCGCTCGCAGTCGCCGAACCCGCCGTCGGTGATCTTCTGGAGCGCGAGCGCGACTTCCTTCAGTCGCCGGCGCTCCCCGTTGCCCAGCTCGAAGAGGAACTCGCGATTGTAGGCGGAAGAGGCCTGGTCACCCAGGTCCTTGATGGAATCGTCTTCGGGGCCCTTCCCATACAGGACGTTCCGGCCCACCTCCTCCTCGAGCTGGCGGTGCTTCTCTTCCAGCTTCTTGCGGAGCTGAACCAAACGGTCTTTCTTCATCCCTGGCCTCCTCTCGCTTCACGCAGCGTCGCCGCTGGTCGCGCAGGCTACCATGGGGTCCCACGCAAATCAATCCCGAGCGCCCGCTCCCTCGACCGAAACCAGCGGCGCGTCGCCCCACAACCGCTCCAGCGAGTAGAATCCACGCGTCTCCTCGAGAAACACGTGCACCACCACGTCGGCGTAGTCGAGCAGGAGCCAGCCGCTCTCCGCGCTGCCCTCGTTGTGGCGGGGCCGCACCCCTTCCGCGCGCAGCGCGCCGCGCACCGCGTCCGCGATCGTATCCGCCTGCGGGGTCGACCGCGCGCTGCAGACGAGGAAGTAGTCGGCCACGCTCGACAGCCCCTGCAGGTCCAGCACCACCAGCTCGATCGCCTTCTTCTCCAGGGCCGCGCGCGCGGCCACGCGGACGACGGCTTCGGCGGACAGGCTCGCCATCAGGCCTCCGGGCGGTAGAGCTGCTGGTCGCGGATGTAGGACACGACCGCCTCCGGCATGCGGAAGGCGAGGCTCCGGCCCTCACGGGCGCGCCGGCGCAGGTCCGAGCCCGAGATGGGCAGGGACGCCGCGTGCAGCAGGATCGGAGCGGGATCGTCGGTCGGCTCGACCCCCGCCGGCACAAACCCGGGCAGGCCCAGCTCCCGCATCACCTTGAGCGCGGCCGGCGTCTCGGGGTCGAAGCCCATCCCGTTGCGCGGAATCACCACCAGGCGCGCGAGGGCCGCCACCCGGCGCGGCTCGCGCCAGGTCAGCAGATCGAGGAACGTCTCGGATCCGATGATCAGGTGCAGCCGCCCGCGATCCCGGAGCGCGGTCAAGGTGTCCACCGTGTAGGACGGGCCGCTGCGCGTGACCTCGACGTCCGAGACCTCGAAGCGCGGGTGCTCCCGGACCGCGAGCGTGGTCATGCGGTAGCGATGAGCCGCGGATGCCAGCTCGGCCGCCGGCTTGTGCGGGGGCTGCGCGGCGGGCACCAGCAGCAGGCGGTCGAGGCGGAGCGCCTCGCAAACTTCGTCGGCCACGAGAAGGTGACCGAAGTGGATCGGATTGAACGACCCCCCGAAGATGCCGACGCGCGGCTGCAGGCGGCTACTCCCGGATATGCCCGTCGCCCCACACCACGAACTTGGTGGTGGTCAGCTCGCGCACCCCGACCGGGCCCCGGGCGTGGACGCGGGAGGTGGAGATGCCCATCTCGGCGCCCATCCCGAACTGGCTGCCGTCCACGAGCCGCGTGGACGCGTTGACCAGCACCGCCGCCGCGTCCACCTCCTGGGTGAAGCGTCGGGCCCGCCGCAGGTCGCGGGTGACGATGGACTCGGCCAGCCCGGAGCCGTGGCGCCGGATGTGGGCGACCGCGTCCTCGAAGCCCTCCACCACCCGCACCGCGAGGATGTAGTCGAGGTACTCCGCGTCCCAGTCCGCGGGCTCGGCCGCCCGGGCCCCGGGCATCAGGGCCCGCGCCCGCTCATCCGCGCGCGTCTCCACCCCCGCCTCCGCGAGCCGCGCGGCGAGCCGGGGGAGGAAGTCCGGCGCGACCGCCGCGTGCACGAGCAGGGTCTCGAGCGAGTTGCAGACGCTGACCCGCTGGGCCTTGGCGTTCACCGCCACCGCCACCGCCATGTCGAGGTCCGCGCCCTCGTCCACGTAGAGATGGCAGAGCCCCTTGTCGTGCTTGAGCACCGGCACCGTCGAGCGCTCCGCGACCAGCCGCACGAATTCCTCGCCGCCGCGCGGGATGATGAGGTCGAGGTAGCGGTCCAGCGTGAGCATGGCGAGCACCGCCGCGCGGTCCGCGGTCTCCACCGCCTGGACGCACTCGGCCGGCAGCCCCGCCTTCTCGACCGCGCGGGCGAGGATCTGGGCCAGCATGGTGTTGGAGTCGAGCGCCTCGCTGCCGCCGCGCAGCAGCACCGCGTTGCCCGACTTCAAGCAGAGGCCGGCCGCGTCCGCGGTCACGTTCGGCCGCGACTCGTAGATGAACCCGATGACCCCCAGGGGGACCCGCACGCGGGCGATCTCGAGGCCCGAAGGCCGGCGCGACGTCTCGACGGTCTCGCCCACCGGATCGGGAAGCCCGGCCACGTGGCGCAGGCCCGCCGCCATCTCCTCGATGCGGCTCTCGGTGAGGGTGAGGCGATCCACGAAGGCGCGCGGATGGCCGGCCGCGCGGGCGCGCTCGAGATCCTGTCGGTTGGCCTCGAGGATCGCGCCGGTCTTCTCCTCGAGCCCCCGCGCCATCTGGGCGAGCGCTTCGTTCTTGGCCCGGCTCGGAGCCAGCGCGAGCACCCGCGCCGCCTCCTTGGCCGCCCGCGCCTTCGCCTCGACGTGTGCCGCCGCGTCCATGTTGTGCCCTCTCCCCGCGTCCATCAGAGGATCACCAGGTTGTCCCGGTGGATCACCTCGTCCACGCCCTTGTAGCCCAGCGTCTTCTCGATGTCCTTCGTCTTGGCGCCGCGGATCCGCCGCAGCTCGCCCGCGTCGTAGTTCACGAGGCCGCGCGCGAACTCCTGGCCGTCGACTTGGGTCAGCGCCACCACGTCGCCCACGTGGAACTCGCCGCTCACGTCCACCAGTCCGGACGGGAGCAGGCTCGTGCCCCTCTCAGTTAAGGCCTTCTTCGCGCCCGCGTCAACCGTGAGCCGGCCCTGGGGCGGCACCGCGAAGGCGATCCAGCGCTTGCGCGCGGCGAGCCGGTCGTCCCGGGGCTGAAAGTACGTCCCCACCGGCTCGCCCTTGAGCAGCCGCTGGAGGATCCCCGGCTCGCGCCCGCTCGCGATCACCATCGGGATCCCGGAGGCGCCCGCCTTCTGGGCGGCCTCGAGCTTCGTGCTCATGCCGCCCACCGACACGGTGGCGGAGGCATCGAAGACCATCTTCTGGATGTCGTCGGTGATGGCGAGGACGGTCTCGAGGCGCCGGGCGGCCGGATCGCGGCGGGGATCGCCGGTGTAGAGCCCGTCCACGTCGGTCAGGAGCACGAGCAGGTCGGCGTCGATGAGGTGCGCGACGAGGGCGGCGAGGTTGTCGTTGTCGCCCACCTTGATCTCGTCCACCGCCACCGTGTCGTTCTCGTTGACCACCGGCAGCACCCCGTAGTCGAGCAGGGCGAGGAGGGTGTTGCGGGCGTTGAGGTAGCGGGAGCGATCGCTGATGTCCTGGCCGGTGAGCAGGACCTGGCCCACCGGGATGCCGTGCTTCTTGAACGCCTGCTCGTACTCCCACATCAGCGCGGACTGTCCGACCGCCGCCGCGGCCTGCTTCTCCGGGATCGACTGGGGCCGCCCCTTGAGGCCGAGACGCGCCACCCCGGTGGCGATGGCCCCGGAGGACACGAGGGCGACCTCGCGCTTGTCCTGGACGAGCGCGGCCAGGTCGCCGGCCAGGCGCCCGATCGTCTCGCTCGACGGGCCTTCCCCCGGCGTGGTGACGAGCCCGCTGCCGACCTTCACCACGACGCGACGGGCGCGGATCAGCGCGCGGCGGGCATCCATGGCTCGCTCGCGAGGCGCCGGGCCATCTCGTGGACCAGCGCGGGCAGGCCTTCCCCGGTCACCGCGGAGATGGCGTGAAAGGCCAGGCCGTGCTGCGCGCAGAAGCGCTCCACCGTGGCGCGCGCCGCCTCGGTGCCCGGTAGCTCCACCTTGTTCACGGTCACGATCTGGGGGCGCGCGGCCAGCTCCTCCGAATACGCGCGTAGCTCGTCCTGGATCGCCTGGTAGTCGGCGAGCGGATCGCGGCCGGTGGACGGATCGAGGTCGATCAGGTGCACGAGCACCCGCGTGCGCTCGGTGTGGCGCAGGAAGCGGTGCCCGAGCCCCTTGCCCTCGGCCGCCCCGGGAATCAGGCCGGGGAGATCCGCGATGACGAAGCTCTGATCCTCCCCCGCCCGCACGATGCCGAGCGAGGGCACGAGCGTCGTGAAGGGATAGTCGGCGATCTTGGGCTTGGCCGCGGAGAGCCGCGAGACCAGCGTGGACTTGCCCGCGTTGGGGAACCCGATCACCCCCACGTCGGCCAGGAGCTTTAGCTCGAGGTGGATCCATCGCTCCTCGCCCGCCCGCCCCAGGTCGGCGCGGCGCGGGGCGCGATTGGTCGAGGTGGCGAAGCGGGCATTGCCGCGCCCGCCGCGGGCTCCGCGGGCGACCTGGAGCCGCTCCCCGGGCTGGGTGAGGTCGCCCAGCGGCAGGCGGCCGTCCCGCTCGGAGACCGTGGTGCCGAGCGGCACGCGCAGGACGGTGTCGAAGCCGCTCGCGCCCTGCTTGTTGGAGCCTTTGCCGTGCTGCCCGCGCTCGGCGGTGTAGTGACGCTGGTAGTGGAAGTCCAGCAGGGTGGTGATGGATGGATCCGCCTCCAGGATCACGCTGCCGCCGTCCCCGCCGTCACCCCCGTCGGGGCCGCCGCGGGGCACGTACTTCTCACGCCGGAAGCTGATGCAGCCCGCCCCGCCGTCGCCACCCTTGACGAAGACGTCGATCTCGTCGACGAACATGGCGTGACGGTGCTCCGGCGGTGCCGGACCGGCTCAGGCGCGCTGCTGGGCGATGCTGATGTACTTGTCGTCGCCCTTGCGCTCGAAGAGCACGTAGCCGTCGGCCTTGGCGAAGAGCGTGTGGTCCACGCCCAGACCCACGTTCGCGCCCGCCTTGAAGCGGGTCCCCCGCTGCCGGACCAGGATGCTGCCGGCGGTGACGAACTGCCCGCCGAAGCGCTTCACCCCGAGCATCTGGGGATTGGAGTCGCGGCCGTTCCTGGAGCTGCCGACACCCTTCTTGTGAGCCATGGCCCTAGACCTCGATCTTGGTGATGCGGACCGCGGTCATGGTCTGCCGATGCCCGCGGTGACGACGGTAGTTCTTCCGCCGCTTGAACTTCACGACCAGGACCTTGGCACCCCGCCGCTCCGCCACCACCTCGCCGGTGACCTTGGCGGAGGCGAGCGCTTTCGAATCGATCGTTACCTGCCCGTCCTGGTTGACCAGGAGGACCTTGGTGAACTCCACCGCGGCGCCCTTGTCCCGGCCCAGCCGCTCGACCCGAATGACCTGCCCCGGGGCGACGCGGTACTGCTTGCCCCCTGTCGCGATCACCGCTTCCATGCCAACGACCTTTCTCTATCTCGTTCTGTCTCGTGGTTGCCGCTCGTGGAACCACACTGCCGACGTCGCGCGGATTTGCCGCGAGCGCCTATCTGACCACAGGGTCCAGCCGAAAGTCAAGCCGGACGGGGCTTTAGGCCGCCTCAGGCCGTCCGCATGTAGTCGCCCAGCCGCTGTCGGAGGAACAGACGCGAGCGGTGCACGCGCGACTTCACCGCGGGCAGACTGATGTGCAGCGTCTCCGCGATCTCCGGGTTGGAGAGCCCCTCCACGTCGTGCAGCAGGAACGCGGTCCGGTAGTCCCCCGGCAGATCGTCGATGGCGGTGGTCAGCAACTTGCGCAGCTCGGTCTGGAGCGCCGGCTCCTCGGCCCGCCCCGACCAGTCGCGGAGCGGCTCCGCGTGCTGGCCGAGCTCGTCGAAGCCCGGGGTGAGCGCGTCCCAGGAGATCTCGTTGCGCTGCCCGTGCCGGCTGCGCAGCTTCTGGTACGCCGCGTTGGCGGTGATGCGGTAGACCCAGCTCCCGAAGGCGGACTCGCCCTTGAAGGTGTCGATCTTGCGGGCGGCCGTCCAGAGGGCGTCCTGCACCACTTCCTCCGCGTCCTGCTCGTTGCTGGTGATGCGGATGGCGAGCCGGTAGACGCGGTCGCCGAAGGTGGCGATGAGCTCCTCCGGCGCGCCGGGCTCCTGCCGACGCAGGCGCTCCACGAGCTCGGCGTCCCGATCCACCTTCTTGGGGCCTCCCGCGGTGTCCTGATGTCCGTTCGGTGCGTGCAGCGTCGTCATGCTCCGTTCCTGTAGAGCGCGAGGTGCGCCTTCAGCTCCTCGACGCATCGTTCGATGACCGTGATGTCCCGGGTGACCTTGCCCAACAGAATAGCGCCTTCGAGCCCTCCCACCAGGAACTGGGCGACGCGGGTCGCGTCCGCGTCCGGGCGGACCCGGCCGCTCTGCTGACCCCGCCGGATCGTCTCCGCGAGATGGTCACGGTAGACGTCGAAGATGCCGGCGAGCTGCTGGCGAAAGCCCTCGTGGACGTCGGAGAGCTCGCACGCGAGATTGCCCATCGCGCAGCCGCCCACGCAGTTGCGCTGGCGCTGGGAGTCGAGCACGCGATCGAAGAAGGCGTGGAGCTGCCCGATCGGATCGGCGTCCGTGTCCGCGAAGGCGGGCTCGAGCCCGCGCTCGATGAAGGCGCGCCGGATCCGGTCGATGATCGCGTAGCCCAGCTCTTCCTTGCTCTTGAAGTAGTAGTAGAAGTTGCCCTTCCCGACCCCGCTCTCGCGCAGCACGTCGTCGAGCGAGGTCGACTGGTAACCCTGCACGTGGATGAGACGGGAGGCCGCGTTCAGGATCTGATCGCGCGTGGCCGCGCCCTTCTGACTCTTCGTCTCGGGCTGGGCCTTGGTCTCGCCGACTACCGCGCTCGCGTTCGCCATCGTGTCCGCTCCCTAGTGTGGGCTATACCGACCAGTCGGTACAGAATAGTAGCGGGCACGGGCCAGGTTGTCAATTGTCCCAGATTAGACAATTACGGTAGCTAGTTACCGACAGGAAGCGACAGCAGCTTGAGCAAGTCCGCGGTCAGGTCGTAGAGCTGGGCACAGCCCGAGACGCCGCCGATCGAGGTCTGGATTCGCTTGCGGAGCAGGGTGTCGGCCGGCTGGCCGAGCAGCGACCGGATCTTCCCCTGTGGCTCGCTGCAGATACCCGAGTAGGGCAGCCGCGAGGTGATGGAGTCGGCGGCCACCACCGTACCGCGGTCCAGGTCCAGCTCGTAGTGCAGGTCGAAGCCGTGCACGTTGTCGTGCATCGAATGGAAGAGGTGCAGGCGCCGGCGGGGGCGGGCTGTAGAGGGCGGTCACCATGGGGGTGGTGACCGACCGGGTTCCGAACAGCGCGAGGCCGGCCGTGCTGTACGTGAAGCAGGAGTCAGGGAGATCCACCCAGCCCGTCGTGTCGAGGCGCCAGCATGCCAGCGCATCCCCCGGGGCGAGCCCCGCGGTCGCCGCCGCGGGCAGCTTGGTGACCTGGCGGGCCAGCCGGGCGACCTCGATGCCCGCGTCCACGAAGAGGCCGGCGCCGGGTCGATCTCCACAGAGCTCGGCCAGCCGCTTGGTGAAGCCGCCCACCATCCGCGAGCCGGCGAGCCCCGGAAAGTCAGCGGCGATGCCCGGGTCGGCCTCGGCCAGCGCACGGGCGCTCGCGACCTGGACCTCGTACCCGGGCGAAGGGGTCGCGACCAGGCTGATCTCGACGCCCCCGTCCGGGTCGGTGATCCGCACGGTGTGGGTGAAGGCCGCGTCGTGGGTGTTGTCCACCCAGCCTTCCATCACCCGCTCGTAGCGGTCGCGACCGGCGAGGAACGGAGACCCGATCACTTGCGGAGATATTTCCCGGGGTCGGCGTCGAACTTGGTCTTGCAGCCCACCGCACAGAAGTAATACGTCTGTCCCTGGTACTGGGACTGCGCCGCCGCGTGCTTCGGCTCCACGTCCATCTGGCACACCGGATCCTTGGCCATCGTCATCGCTCCTTTCGGCTGGTATGGGCTGGCGGACGGAGCATACCGCTCCTAGCGTCCGGAGAACCGGGAGAAGACGTCGAGCAGCTCGTCCATCTTCCGCTGGCGATCGCGCGTGCTCGGGGTACGGACCGCCTCCGCGACACACGCCTCCAGGTGCTGGCCCAGGAGGAGCTTCTGCACCTGCTCCACCGCCCCCTGCACCGCCGCGAGCTGGAGGAGGACGTCCACGCAGGACTTGTCCTCCTCGACCATGCGCTGGATGCCCTGCACCTGGCCCTCGATGCGCCGCAGCCGGCCCAGCGCCTTCGTCGTCGTCTGGCTGTCCATGGTCGTCGCCCTCAGACCGCCCGGCGGTGCCGCAACATGCGCAGCACCCAGTACCCGGCCAGTGCGGCCAGCAGATGTTTGAGCGTGTGCCCACTCACCACGTGGGTCGCCGAGAGAACCCATCCGTCCAGGAGCTCCGGCACCTTGGCGGCCGCGTAGGTCGCGGCGGCGGCCAGGAGCTCGCTCCCTCGGGTGTAACGGGGCGGGAGCCACCACAGCATGAGCGGGACCGCGACGATCGGATAGAACTGGACCAGGGCGTAGAGACGCAGATCGCCCACCCCGCGCTGCTCGGTCCAGTGCCAGTAGACGACGGAGCCGACCGCGACCAGAACGAGCGGGCCCAGGAGCCGCAGACCCGCCTTCACCCCGAGCCGCTCCGCAATCGTCGCGGCGAGGAGGCCCATCAGCGTCATCGCCAGCGGCAATCGATCCCAGGCCAGCCGGGCGTTGCCCGGCGCCCAGTGGTAGTACCCCGAGCCGAGTCCGGTCAGGAACAGGCCGCCGAAGAAGACCGCGTACGGCCACCGCTCGCCCGGCTCCCGGAACGCGCGGCCTCCGCCTCCACCGCCCAACACGAAGACCAGCCCGAGCGCGCCGACCAGGAGAAAGCCGGCGTTGGACAGCACGTTCAGGGCGTTGGGGATGCCGAGCCACGGCCGTGAATCGGCCAGGCGGTGATACGCGGGATCCTGCGCGATCGGAGGAATCAGCCAGGCGACCGCGGCGGCCAGCGCCGCGAGTCCCCCGATCAGCCCGATCGCGCTCCGCCGTCCCATCCGGCCTCCCAGCTTATACCCTACCCGGGTAGGCGAGTGGAGCCGGACGGCCGGCGCGCGGTCAGAGCTCCGGGAACAGCGAGGGCTGGGCGGCGGGGGCCGCGGGTCGGGGACGGCGGGTCGCGCCGCGACGCTCGGCCCCCCGCTTGGCCTTCGACTTGCGCGGCTCCCGCGGGATCTTCACCCACCCCTTCTGGTGCGCGATCTTGTCGCCTTGCTTGATCACGGTCAGGTCGACGAGGCGGGCGAGGGGATGCGACAGCAGCTGCATGTACTTCTGCCAGTACCGGGGCGAGTAGGCCCACGTCTTCATCTGATCCACCGCGAGGGTCAGGGCCGAGCGGTCGCCCTTCTTGGCGGCGAGCCGAAGCTGTCCGAGGATGACGCCACGGCTGATGCGAGAGGGTCGAGTCACCGGGGCCGCCTCCGCGTTACTTGACCGTCAGCTCGTACTGCTCGCGGTGATAGGACGCCATTCCCTGGATCACGATCCTGCGCCCGATCAGGGCCTGCAGCTTCTCGAGACCCTCGCGCTGGCTCGCCTCCAGGTGATGGGCCATCTCCGGGTGGACGCGGATCACCACGTCCCGGCCCGCGCCGTCCTTGCTCTGCGCCTGGATCTTGCGGAAGATCTCGGCGGACAGCGTGGCGTCCGACTTGACCACCCCGCTGCCCTTGCAGGTCGGGCACGGGGCGCAGAAGAGCGACTGCAGGCTCTGCCGGACGCGCTTGCGGGTCATCTCGACCAGGCCGAGCTCGGAGATCTCGAGCACGTTCGTGCGGGCCTTGTCGTCGGCGAGCGCGCGGGTGAGCGCCTTGAAGACCTGGTCGCGATGTTCGGCCCGCTCCATGTCGATGAAGTCGATGATGATGATCCCGCCGAGGTCCCGCAGCCGGATCTGGCGCACCACCTCGGTGGCCGCCTCCAGGTTGATCTTGAGCACCGTCTCGTCGAAGTCGCGCTTGCCCACGTACTTCCCGGTGTTGACGTCGATCGCCACCAGGGCCTCGGTGTGGTCGATGACGATGTAGCCGCCCGACTTGAGCCAGACGCGCCGCCGCAGCGCCTTCTCGATCTCGCGCTCGATACCGGTGGCCTCGAAGATCGGCTGGTCCTTGTCCCACTGCTTGACCCGGTCGACGAGCTGGGGCACGAGCTGGGTGACGAACTCGAGGGCCTTCTCGTGGGCGGCGGGACTGTCGACCAGGAACTCCTCGATCTCTGGCGAGAAGAGGTCGCGCACCACCCGGAAGGTGACGTCCATCTCCGCGTGAAGCAGAGACGGCGCCTTGGCCGACTCGAAACGCGTGAGGACCTGGGCCCAGAGCCGGCTCAGGAACTGGATGTCGGCGGCCAGATCCTCCTCGCCCTTGCCCTCCGCGACGGTCCGCACGATGAAGCCGCCGGTCTGCTCGGGCAGTCCCTTGACGATGGCGCGGAGCCGGTCCCGCTCGGCGTCGTCGTGGATCCGCCGCGATACGCCGACGTGGCGCGACTGAGGCATGAAGACGATGGAGCGCCCCGGGATGGACACGAAGGAGGTGACCCGCGCCCCCTTGGTCCCGAGCGACTCCTTCGAGACCTGCACGAGGACCTCCTGGCCCTTGCGCAGCATCTCCTCGATGGGCGCGACCGCCTGCCGGCGTGGCTCGGCCTCCGCGTCGCCGTCCGCCTCGCTCTCGCCCTCGTCCACGTCGGAGGGTTCCTCCTCCGCGGGCGGCGCCGCCTGGTCCTCGGCACCGAGCTTGGCGGTGTAGTCGCCCGCGTACAGAAACGCGTCCTTGGCGAGCCCGATGTCCACGAACGCGGCCTGCATGCCGGGCAGGACGTTGGTGACCACGCCCTTGTAGATGCTTCCGACGATGGAGCGCCGGTCGGCCCGCTCGATGTACAGCTCGGTGAGGAGATTGCCATCCTGGACGGCGAGACGAGTTTCCGTCACACCGGCGTTGACGACGATGCGCTTGCCCACGGCCGACCTCGATCCAGGGTCCCGGCTAGGGGGACCCGGCCAGCAATAATGCGGTTAGTGGAACTGCCGCATTCGGATCGAGATCAGGAGACCCAGCGCTGTCAGCGAGACCACCATGGACGATCCGCCGTAACTCATGAGCGGCAGCGGAATCCCCACGATGGGGAGCAGGCCCGTCACCATCCCGATATTGATCAGGATCTGGACCGCGAACACGCTCGTCACCCCGAGGGCCAGGATGCGCCCCCGGGTTTCCCGCGTGCCGGCCGCGATCTCGAACCCCCGCAATACCAGGAGCGCGTAGGCCACGATCAGCACGAGACAACCCAGAAACCCCCACATCTCCGCGAACACGGCAAAAATGAAATCAGTGTGCCGCTCGGGAAGAAAGGCCAGGCGGCTCTGCGTCGCGCCGCCGATACCCTTCCCCAGGAGCTGGCCCGAACCAATGGCGATCTTCGCCTGAATGACATTGTAGGCCGTTCCGAGCGGATCGCGGAACGGATCGAGATAGACCAGGAGGCGGTCGCGCTGGTAGGGCTTCAGCACGAACCAGGCCAGCGGCATCAGCGCGACCGACCCCAGCGCGAGCCCCCCCAGTACCTTCATTCGGAGACCGAGGCCCACCAGGGTGGCGCCCAGCACCGGGACCAGCACCAGCGCGGTGCCCAGGTCCGGCTGCTTGACCACCAGGAAGAAGGGCACGCCCAGGAGCACGAAGGTACCCACCAGGGCGGCCCGGCTCAATCGTTCCCCGCGGGCCGAGGTCAGGGCCCAGGCCAGGGTGATGATGAAGATCAGCTTGAAGACCTCCGAGGGCTGCACCGTGAACGGCCCCACGTGGATCCACCGCCGCGCGCCCGAGACGGTGCGGCCCAGGACGAACACGGAGATCAGGAGCCCGAGGCCGACCACGTAGAACACCGGGGCGAACCGCACCAGGTTCCGGTAGTCCACGCTGACCACCACGAGCAGCCCGACGAGGCCGACGCCCACCCAGGAGACCTGGCGCCACATCAGCGCCGAGATCCCGCGGCCCGGATTGAGGCTCCAGAGGCAGGTGAGGCTGAGCCCGATGATGAAGAGCGCGGCGCCCAGCAACGGCCAATCCACGTTCTGGAGCAGCCGCCGGTCCATCTTCAGCATCAGCCGGACTCGCCGAGCGTCACCTGGGCCACTTTCTGGAGGAAGATGGCTTCGTAGATCTGCCGCGCGATCGGGGCCGCGACCCCGCCGCCCTTGCCGCCGCGCTCCACCAGCACCACGACCACGTACTGCGGATCGTCGACGGGAGCGAACGAGGCGAACCACGCGTGGTCCTGCCCCTTGGCCGAATCGCTCTTCGAGATGGTCTGGGCGGTTCCCGTCTTGCCCGCGATGTCGACCCCGGGCACCCGGGCCAGCGCCCCGGTCCCGTCCTTGACCACCGCGGCCAGCGAGTGGCGCAGGAAGGCCCAGACCACCGGGGAGAGGTCGACGCGCTCCGTCATCTGGCTCGACGAGCCGTAGGCGAGGGTCCCGTCGGCGCGCTCGACGCGCTGGACCAGCCGGGGCTTCCACATCACGCCGCCGTTGGCCACCGCGCCCATCATGCGGGCGATCTGGAGCGGCGTCACCAGCAGCTGACCCTGCCCGATCGACATGTTCACGGTGTCGCCGGCCAGCATGCCGCGCTTGGTGCGCTGGCGCTGGGCCGGGGTGAACGGCACCAGTCCGAAGCGCTCGCCGCCGAGATCGATGCCGGTGGGCGAGCCAAGGCCGAAGGCCTGCGCGTACTTCGCCATGACGTCGCCGCCCACCTTGAGACCGGCCTGGTAGAAGAAGATGTCACACGACTGCGCGATGGACTGGTGCAGGTTCACGTGACCGTGGCCGCCCGGCTTCCAGTCCTTGAAGGTCCAGTTACCGAGGGTGAACTCGCCGTTGCAGTAGATGTTGTCCATCGGGGTCAGCGAGCCTTCCTGGAGCCCCGCGGCCGCGACGATGATCTTGAATACCGACGCGGGCGGGTACAGGCCCTGCAGCGCGCGGTTCATGAGCGGAGACATGGGATCGCGCACGAGGCGCACCCACTCGTCCCGGTCCAGGTTCCCGGTGAGCCGATCGAGCGGGAACGCGGGGCTCGAGGTCAGGGCGAGGACGTCGCCGTTGCGCGGATCCATCACCACCACCGAGCCCGCCTTGCCGGCCATCGCCCGCTCCGCCGCCTCCTGGATGCGGCGGTCGATCGTGGTGATGACCTGGGCGCCCGGATCGGGCTCCTCTCGCCGCATGACCTGCACCGGCCGGCCGAGCGCGTCCACCTCGATCCGCTCGCCGCCGTCGCGGCCGCGCAGGTACTCGTCGAGGAGCCGCTCGAGACCCGACTGCCCGATCATGTCGCCGCGGCGATAGCGGCCGCCCTTCATCTGCTCGTCGCTGACTTCCCGCACGTAGCCCAGCAGGTGGGCCGCGAACGTGCTGGTGGGATAGGTGCGCTGGGGCTCGACCTCCACGATGACGCCCGGCAGCTCGAGCTTGCGCTCTTCCACCATGGTGACGTCCTCCAGCGACAGGCCGCGCCGCACCCGCACCGGGCGGATCGAATCCGCGGGCACCTTCTCGAGCGCCTCCATGAGCTCGCCGACCGGCATCTTGAGCAGGACGGCCAGCCGCGCCACCACCTGGTTCCGGTCCTCCATCTCGCGGGGGATCAACGACAGGGTGAAGGCGGGCCGGTTGTCCACCAGCGCGAGCCCGTTCCGGTCGAAGAGGATGCCGCGAGGCGCCGCCACCGGACGGATGCGGATCCGATTCTTCTCCGAGAGCTCCTGCATGCGGCCGCCTTCGAGCACCTGGAGGTACCAGAGCTGGCCCACCAGCGCGAGGAAGCCGATGGAGCTGACCACCGCGAGCGCCAGGACCCGCCGGCCCCAGGCTTCGCGGCGATTCGAGAGCGCCGGGCTCACTGCCACGAGCGCCTCCGCATCAGCTCGTAGCCGGCCTCGGCCAGGATGCACAGGGTGCCGATCAACCCGTTGTAGAGGGCCTGCGGCAGGATCACGTGGAGCATGAGCTCACCGAAGGCCGCCGGGTAGTGGAACATCTGCAGGAGCAGGAACCGCCCGAGCCCCTCGGTCACGCTCAGCAGCACGAGGCCGGGCACCTGGACGAGCGGGTTCGTGACCCAGAAGCGGCCGACCAGGAGCCCCATGCCGAAGCCGGCCAGCCCCTTGGTGAGCGCCTGCACGCCCACGAGCCCGCCCCCGGTGAGGTCCTGGAGCAGCCCCGCCACGAAGCCGGCGAGACAGCCGGACTCCGGCCCACTGCGGAGCGCGATCAGCACGGTGAGGATGAGCGGCACGTCGGGGGTGACGCCGCCCACGCCCCGGGCCGCGACCACGGTGGACTGCAGGACGCCGCCACCCACGGTGACGAGGAGCACGAGCAGGCGCAGGCCCATGGCTAGCCATCCGAGGGGAACAGTGCCGCCACGTCCTGGGTCGTCTGCCCGGTGATGAGCAGGACTTCCTCGACGCGGGAGACGTCCACCGCGGGGGTGAGCACCGCGAAGTGGAAGAGGGCCGAACCCTTGTCCTCGATCTTGACGACGCGACCGACCGGAAGGCCCTTGGGAAAGAGCGTGCCCAGGCCGGAGGTGACCACGAGGTCGCCAGGGGCGACGCTGGCGCCGTCGCGGGCCATGAACTTGAAGCGCACCGCGCCGCCCGCGTCGCCTTCCACGAGCCCGGCGGTGCGGGTGCGCTGCACCACCGCGCCCACCGTCGACGCCGGATCGTTCAGGAGCTGGATGACCGCGGCACCCCGGTGCACCAGGACCACGCGCCCGACCAGCCCGTCCGGCATGATGACCGGCGTCTGCTGGGCGATGCCGTCGCTGCGCCCGCGATTGACGGTCAGGGAGCGCACCCAGCCGCCCGCCTCGCGCCCGATGACCTCGCCGGCCACGGTGGCCAGGGGCAGCCGGTCGCGGAGCACGAGGAGCCGGCGGAGCCGCATGTTCTCCTCGCGGGTCTCGCCGGCCTGGAGCGCCTGGACCCGGAGCTTCTCGTTCTCGCCGCGCAGCGAGACGACCTCGTGGCGCACCAGCTTCCAGTCGACGTAGTTCGCCCAGAAACCGAGGGCCCCGCGATGGACACGCACGAGCAGGCTCTGGACCGGGGTGAGCACGACGGCCACCAGCTCGCCCGCCCGCCCGGTGCCGCCCCCGCGCGTTTGCACCGTCAGGAGCAGAAACGACACGAGCAGCACCGCGAGAAGGATCCCGTATCTGCGCACTCTCACCGCTCCGTCACCCTTACGGCCGATCGGTCCTGGCAGGCCGGCCCGAGGCCGGCGCTCAGGCGGGGAT
>WNFK01160262.1_pt1 | contig 25810 bp, 29 predicted proteins | sample 5400281 | NCBI WGS metagenome assembly WNFK01 (sample SAMN13153350, study PRJNA577476) | soil metagenome | isolation source: 20 cm soil on Douglas fir-dominated hillslope | place: USA:California | collected 2013-09-17
TATCAAGACTTCGACGCGTTCTTAAAACATCGCCCCATGGATCTCGTGATCATCGGCAGTCCCTCCGGCCTTCACGCTACCCAGGGCATCGCCGCGGCATGTAACGGTCTGCACGTCCTCACCGAAAAACCAATCGAAATTTCCACCGCACGCGCTGACACCCTCATCGAAGCCGCAAAACAATCCGAAGTCCAGCTCGGCGTGATTTTTCAGGACCGCATGAAGTCGCACATTCGCCAACTCAAACACTGGGTCGATCAAGGTCTGCTCGGCAAGCTCTTATTTGTCGATGCCAAAGTGAAGTGGTATCGCCCTCCCGAATACTACGCCAATTCGCGCTGGCGCGGCACTCTGGCACTCGACGGCGGCGGCGCCTTGATCAATCAGGGCGTTCACACCATCGATTTGCTCCTCTGGCTGCTCGGTGATGTCGTTCGCGTTCAAGCCCGCACCGCCACCCAGCTTCACAAGATCGAAGCCGAAGACACCGCCGTCGCCATCCTCGAATTCGCCAGCGGCGCCTTAGGCATTTTCCACGCCACCACGGCCGCTTATCCCGGCTACCCGCGCCGCGTCGAAATCTCCGGCTCCAAAGGCACCGTCCTCCTCGAGCACGACCGCATCATCGCCGCCAATCTCCAAAGCGCTCCAACTGCCCTCGAATCCGCCGCCCTCGACGAAAACCAAAGTGCCTCCTCCGCCGTCGTCAGCGATTTCCGCGGCCACCAAGCCGTCCTCGAAGATTTTCTCCAAGCCATCCAACACCACCGCCCCCCCGCCTGCGACGGCCTCGAAGGCCGCCGCAGCCTCGCCCTGATCGAATCCATCTACCGCGCCGCAAAAACCCCCGATCGTGTCGCAACCGTCTGAGCGAAAAGACGCTCTGCAGTTCAGTTCCTGCTACTTCACGAACCCAGCGAAAGACGTTTCTCAATCTGTAGGGGCCGCATCACGCCGCCATCTGTCCGACAGGCACCTGTCTAGCGACCTTGTTAGTTTCAGCTCATGCGCAAGTTGCATGCGGATTCCCTGCCTAAGTTGGTGAGGATGGCTTTGCGCCGCAGATCGGCACCCAGGGCGACCGCAACTGGCAAAACGTCCTGGGAAGGCCTGGAAATCTTGCCGCGCTCTACGGCGCCCGTGCCCGCAATTGGGGCCTGTATTTCGAAAACCAGTTTGACCTTCGCCGTGGCCTGAGCTTTGTTGTGGGCGGGCGCGGCGATGTGGCCTATCGCCGCTACGAGGATCACTTTCTTCGATCATCTGACGTTTCGCACTGCGTACACGTATGCGCACTACACGTTTCGGGGCGAGTCCGCCTTTAGTGGCAATTTTCTGCCGGGACAGCCGCGGCATCTGCTGCGGGCGGAGTTGCCCTATCAGCATCCTTGCGGCTTCTGGGCTTCGCCGTTTCTCGATTGGTCGCCGGCGGAATACTTTGCAGACGGCGCAAACACCGCGCCCAATGATGCGTATGCTGTCCTGGGTCTCAAGGCAGGTTATGATTGGCGTCCGCTCGGACTGTTCTTTGAAGCGAATAATCTCGCCAACAAGCTCTGCTCCGCTTCCGTACAAGTGGATTCAGGACATCCGCGCTTTTACGAGCGTGCGAACGGGCGCTCATTTTACGGCGGTGCGCGATGGCACTTTTAGGGGCGCATAGCGCGCGAGTGGGACGGAAGGTTGCAGGGACTGTTGCTCTCAGCATGCTGGCGTGGGCCGCAGGCTGCGCTCGCAATTCCTCGACCCCGCTCTCCTTCGAAGCGCGCCCGCGCACGGTGCTTGCGGACTTCGGCATATCTGCATCTCGCTACCCACAACTGGCAGTCTCGCCTTCCAGGATGCTTTCGATGCTGGCCCTGTATCAAGCCAGCGGGAAAACTCGTCTCGGCTTCACCATGTCGCACGATGGCGGAGAATCAGTTGGGGTACCCCCTGTTTTTTGCAAAGAGTGCGGAATTCGATGATTCCAAAGGGCTTCAAAAAATGGCGTTCTTTTAGCGTGAGAACGGATACATCGCCCATCCAATTCCCACCCCGATCAAAAGAAAGAGAAAAAGCGACCACACGATGTATTTCACACGGTCGATCGGCCGCCGCCGGCTCAGGAAGCCAAACGCAATAGAAATCAGCAGTGCGAAGAGCAACATGGATTGCAGATGACTGAGCGTGAATCCTATACTTGCGTTCATGCTTTGCGTCCTCGTGCCGCTTCATACGCGTGCAGTGCCGCCAGCAGATTCAACACACCAGCCGTGGCGAGGAAACGCGTCCCGTAATCGCCGCCCGCGTGCGAGACGTCCGCGCCGTTCGTTTCGAGCGATTTAGCCACCAGATAAAGCGTTCCCGTGCCCAGATCCGCCAAATAACCCAGCCAATCGAAAGCATCGTTCCCGCTTGAACTAAAAACGTTGCCCCGCATCCCCGCGCCAAGAATTACAAGCATGCCTACCGTCAGAAAACATGCCGCCGCGCGGCCCCACATTTTCATGAGGGCGTGGCCCAAACCCGGCACGAGCCATCCCGCCACGCCAATGACGAAAGCAAATGTCTCGCGCCTGGAGTCCTGCGGCGGAGCCGTCGGTGCTGTCGTCTCGTCTGCCATCCATCTTCCTTCTATTCCCGGCTATGCCAGTAACGCCAGAATTTCCTTCTGAACCGACCCGGTCACGCGAGCCTCACCATCACCGATATACACATTCACTTCGCTGCGGACGCCGAATTCCAGCAGATAAATTCCCGGCTCAATCGAATTGCAGGTATTCGGGATCAGGTGCCTCACGTCATGTGTTTCGAGCCCGTCCATATTCACGCCGTTGCCGTGCACTCTTTCTCCAATGCTGTGCCCGGTGCGGTGAAAGAAATATTTCCCGTAACCCGCTTTTTCAATGACGCGGCGCGCCGCTTTGTCCACCTGCCATCCTTGCAGCGGCTTCCCGGCCGCAATGTGTTTGCGAATCAAGTCCGTCGCCGTGTCGCGCGCCTCCCGCACGACGCCGAACACCTTCGCATATTTCTCCGGCACTTTCGCGCCAAGATATCCGATCCAGGTGATGTCGTAATACACGCTCCCGGTCGTTTTCTTCTTCCCCCAAACATCCATCAAGAGCAGGTCGCCTTCACGGATCGGCGAGGCGGACTCCGCCGTCGGTCCATAGTGAGGATCGCTGGCGTGGGCGTTGACCGCGATATCAGGTCCTTCCTCGGTCCAAATTCCGGCGGCATCGAATTCCTTCAGTATCCAATTCTTCAAATCGAATTCCGTCAGCGTTTTTTTCTCGCGCACGCTTTTTGCGGCAAGCTGAAAAGCTTCTCGCACGATCCGGTCGATGGCCACCCCGGCCGAAAGATGCGATTCCAGCTGCTCGGCGCTCCAGCACGCTTCGTATTTCTGCACCAGGTCCGCCGAACTGACCACCTTCGGCCCCGAGCTGCGCACGAGTTCAATCGTCCCCGCATCCACCATCGCCACATAGGGGATCGCGTTTTTCGGTGAATATTGCATCGCCACGTTCCTCGCGCGGCCAAACATTTTTTTCAGGTTCTTTCGCAGTTCGTCCTGCGCCGAGTAATACAGCGTCTCCCCGGGCAACGCCGCCAGCGACTGCGTCTCAATCTTGTGCACCAGCTTCTTTGGCGTGCCCTTCGCCGGAACGAAATAGAACCACCTTCGCGTCCTCATCCCTTCAGGCAGACTTAGAATGTGCTGCGCGATAGGATCGCGTCCGCGAAAATCATAAAAAAGCCAGCCATCGATCTTGGCGGCTCGCAAATCGCTCTGGATTCCTTGGATATCTGCGCTCATCGGGGAATCAGCTCCATCGCTCGGCAAAGATTCGACTGTGAAGCTTCAAGCATCGTGCACCAACAGCGCCAGGATCTGCTGCCGGGTAACACCGCGGATTTCAATGCGTTTCGTGCGGCTTCTTTCGCCGCTCAGAATTCTAACAGCCGCCCTGGGTGTTTTCAAAAGTTGCGCCAGGAATTCCACTAGCGCCTCGTTCGCGCGGTCCTCCACAGCCGGCGCTCGCAGCCGCACCTTTAACGCGCCTCCCATTTCACCGGCAATCTCATCCTTGCTCGCTCGCGGCTGTACCCGCACCGGAAAAGTCACCGCGCCTTCTCGCTCTTGCGCATCCAGCATCCGGTTCCTCACGAATCCTTACTTGATGTCTCGAGTCCCAAACAGCGCTGTGCCCACGCGCACTTCAGTCGCACCTTCTTCGATCGCCACTTCAAAATCGTGGGACATTCCCATCGACAGAACGGGCAGGGCGATACCAAGTTTTCCAGTTAATTCGTCGCGCAGTTCTCTCAAGCGCCCGAAATAGGGCCGGACCTGCTCGGCCTTTTCCAGAAACGGAGGAATGCACATCAGTCCCGCAAGCTCCAGTCGGGTCAGATCGGCAACCCTTTCCGCCAATGCCGAAAGCTCGTTTACTTCCACGCCACTCTTTGTCTCCTCTGGTGCAACACGCACTTCAATCAGCACGCGCAGTTTGCTCGTGATACCTGCCTCAGCCCGCGCGCGGTCCAGCCGCTGCGCGGTCGCGAAATCATCGACGGAGTCTATGTTGTGAAAAAGTCTCGCCGCCCGCGCCGTCTTGTTGCTCTGCAAATGACCGATCAGGTGCCACGTCGCCGCCAATCCTTCCGTTCCAGCGCGCTTCCCTTCCCACTCCTGGACACGATTTTCGCCAAAGTGCCGAATCCCCGTTTCATACGCTTCGCGGATTGCGTTCGCCGGATGCGTCTTCGACACCCCAATCAGGGTGATCTCCTCCGTCCGCCGTCCCGCGCGCTCCGCAGCCTTGGCAATTCTTTCCTGAATTCGTAGCAAATTTTCCCGCACGGAGGGTTGTGTCATGTTCGAATTTGAATCCTAGCACGCGCTGCATCCTAGCACGCGCTGCATTGCAGCGCAGAGTCTCTGCGGTTAGACTGGCGTTCGGCCGCTGATGGATCCGCGGTCACACTGAATATGACCGCTCCCGGAAAACTCGTCGCCATCGAAGGCATCGATGGCAGTGGCAAGCGCACGCAAGTCGATCTACTGACGCTAAACCTCAAGGCTCGCAGCCATTCCGTGTATTCCACCGGCTTTCCTCAATATGATTCCTGGTTCGGCAAAATGGTCGGCCAATTCCTGAATGGCGATCTAGGCCCGCTTGAAAGCGTCGACCCCCACTTCACTACCCTGCTGTATGCCGGCGACCGCTTTGAAGCCAAGCCTAAACTCGAAACCGCCCTGAACCACGGCCAAATTGTTCTTGTGGACCGGTACATCGGTTCGAATCTTGCTCACCAGACCGCCCGCGTGGCTCCAGAAAAACGCGCGGAGTTCAGGCGCTGGATCGAGCACCTCGAATACGGAATCTATGATCTCCCGCGCGAAGACCTGATTCTTTATTTGCGCGTGCCCCCAGGCGAAGCGCAGAGGCTTGTGGCCAAGAAATCCGCAAGAGCCTACACCACCGCGAAACAGGACATTTTGGAAGCGAGCCTGCGCCACCTCGAGCAGGCTGCGGACATGTACGATCTCCTCGCACTGGAAGCCCCGTGGGTGACCATCGAGTGTTTCGACACGGCCCGCGGCGCGATGCGCTCGCCCAAAGAAATCGCCGAAGACGTTCTAGCCGCAGTGAACAAGGTTACCTCCACGCAAGTCCTGCGGGATTCCGGCGCGGGTGGTGGCTGATCATGGGCCTTCAGGAGTTTCTCGGCAATGAACGCATCGTTGCGGCCCTTCGCGGAGCCCTCCGTACGAACCGTGTCCCGCACGCGCTGCTTTTCACGGGCCCGCGCGGGGTTGGGAAATTCACTCTCGCGCGCATGTTTGCGCAGGCCGCGAATTGCGAGCGCCTCACGGACGACTTCTGCGGCGAGTGCGCCACGTGCCAGCGCATCTCGCAGCTCACCGATCCGCAAACGCTGCTCGAACAGGGACTCGCCGAGCGCGGCGAAAGTGCCGACGCACCGACTGTCGAGCGCATGCCTCTGATCCTGCAGTCGCACCCTGACGTGTGGGCGCTCGTGCCCGATCCGGTCCGTCTGAAGAGCCCGGTCGCGCGCCCGATGTTACGCGTCGGCCAGTTGCGTGCCGTCCAGCGTGCCGCCTACTTTCAACCTATGGGCCGGCGCCGCGTCTTCATCCTCGATGGCGCGGAGACTATGCGCTGGGATGTCGCCAACGTCTTCCTGAAAATTCTCGAGGAGCCACCCGGTTCGGCGACGCTGATCCTTACGGCCCCCTCTCCCTATGCGCTTCTGCCTACCATCGTCTCGCGTTGCCTGCAATTTCATTTCGCGCCGCTGCCGCAGGCCGCCGTGGAAAAAATCCTGAAAGAAAAGACCGATCGCAAACCCGCGGAAATCAAACTCGCCGCGCAACTCGCCGAGGGCAGTCCGGGCCTCGCCATGGAAATGGATGTCGACGCGGCCGCCCAGCGGCGCAGAAGCGCGCTGCGCATCCTCGAACGTGCCGCGCAAGGTCAGGGTTTCGCCCAGCTATTCTCTGACACCTCGGCCTTGGCCAAGGATCGCGATTCCTCCTTCGAGGATCAGATCGGCGTCTTCTATGGCTTGCTCACCGATCTCCTTGAACTTACGTCGAAGGTAAAAGAGCCGGTCTTGCGCAACGCTCCGCTCGCGAAAGAATTGGAATCGCTCGCTAAATCCGTGGATTCTGCGTGGGTTCTGCGCGCCATCGCCGGTTTTGACGAACTTTACGCGGGAGCGCGCCGCAATCTGAACCGCCAACTCGGCTTGGACGCCCTGGCCGCATCTCTTGCGCCTGCACTTTCGCGCGCTTCCGAGCCCCGCCCCTAATTAGCGCTTACAAATATTCGCCATCGCAAAATTAAATGGCTAGACTGTAACCCACAGGCTTCCGAACGCATCATAGGAAATAGATATTCCACCCCGGTAGTTTAGAAGGAGCAGTCATGGTGAACCGCCGTATGTTTCGTCCGGGCTTCCCGGACGTCAAGGAGCCGAGCACACCCCGCCCTCAGCACAACGGTCCTATCCCGAATAAGAAGCCTGCACCGCCAGAAACGACCCACGCCGAGAACTTCTACTGGGTCAAGCAGATGCAGTCCCATACGGCAATGGCTGTCGTTCTTGATGACGGAGAAGTACTTCGCGGCACGGTCGAATGGTATGACCGCGATTGCATCAAGCTCACCCGCCAGGGCAGCCCCAACCTGCTCATCTTCAAGCGCGTGATCAAGTACGTCCACAAGGATGGCGAAGAATCGGCTCAGGGCGGCGACGAGTAAGCCCTCTAAAGCCTTCTACTTGTAAAGGAAATGCCCGGCAGTCGCTCCGAAGGTGAGCAGCGCCTTTGCGGCCAGCGACCCGTCCTCGTTGAATATTTCGCACTCGGTCACAACAAAATTTCTTCCGGCACGCAACACGCGCGCGTCCGCCTTGATGCGTCCGCCCGGCACCGGCTCCAGGTAGTTGATGCTTAGCTCCACGGTAGCGATCTCCGTCCCCCTGGGTATTGCCGTATAAGCCGCGATCGCCGCTGTGGTATCCGCGAGCGCCGCCAAAATTCCACCGTGAACCACGCCATGAATCTGTTTGTGGTTTGGCTTCACGTCCAGCCGGAAAATGGCCCGTCCCGCGTGCACGCTTTCCACGTCGAATCCCAGAAGCTCCGTCGAGCGGCTTTTTTTCATCCGCCGCCGCACCAGTTCCGTGATCCGTTTCTCCTCCTTCGACATTTTCTTGGTCATCGCGTTTCGCCGCTTTTCACCGAGTCCCCTCAGGCCTTCCTCTCTATCCTCGCCCAAGCTCTTCTTTGCTCCACTCCTTTCCTTTCCTTTCCTCTCACTTCTTTTCACTTCTTCTTTCTTCTTCTCTTTTCTCTTCTCACTGAGAACTTAATACTGAAAACTGAAAACTCAAAATTCAGTACGCGGTCAGCCCTCCATCCAGTGGAATCGCCGCCCCTGTGAGCCACGACGATTCCTCCGAAGCCAGGAATACCGCCATCTCCGCCACATCTGGAGGCTGCCCGAAGCGTCCCAGGGGGATCAAGGCGATCCGCCCCGTCCGCAGCGCGTCCCCCTGTCCGCTGGCGTCGAATAGTCCCTTCACCAATTCCGTTTCCACGATCGAAGGGCAGATGCAATTTACGCGGATGTTCTCATGCCCGTGATCGACAGCCATGGCCTTCGTCAGCATCGTCACTCCGCCTTTGGACGCGCAGTACGCCGCGCGATCCTTCATCGCCACGAGTCCAAGCACCGACCCGATATTCACGATGGCTCCCCCGCCCCATTTTCGAAACTCCGGCAGCACCGCCCGCGACATCAGAAACGGCCCCTTTACATTGACCGTCATCACCCGGTCCCACTCTTCTTCGTTGATCCCCTCCACCGTCGATACATGCAGCGTTCCCGCATTGTTCACCAGTACATTCAGCCGCCCGAATCGCTCCACGGTTCCCTTCACCGCGCGTTCGACGTCCCGGGCGCGGGTCACATCGCAGTCCACCGCCAATCCGGCGCCGCCCTGCTTCTGGACTTCGCTGATCACCTCTCGAAGCTTCTCGAGTCTTCGTCCCGCCACGGCTACGCCCGCGCCTTCCCGCGCAAACGCCAGCGCGATCGCTCGACCGATCCCTGTACCGCCGCCTGTGATTAGTGCCACCTTGCCTGAAAGTCGTGTCACGGATTTCCCTGTCCCCGCGTCTAATAGGGGCGTCACACCGCCGCTTCGTGTCCCACGCGGTGGGCGCGACTCTAGCATCTGGCTCGCCCCGCCTGCAAGCCGCTGCCATCGCAGTGCGGTCTTTGAAACGATGCTCTATGTTAGTGTCTCAGGCTACTGGGTGCAGGTCACAAGTCTAAGAACGAGTTCGAGCAGCGCATTCGCTTTGCTTCTTAGTAAGAACGAGATCCAGTAACGCGCTTTTACCTGATTCTTACTAAAAGCGAGATCGAAAAACGAATTTTTTTCTTTCTTACTAAAAACTGATAACTGAAGACTGAAAACTCCTATGCGCATTGGCATCACTTGCTATCCCACTTACGGCGGCTCCGGCGTCGTCGCCACCGAACTCGGCATGGAACTTGCCGCCCGCGGCCATGACATTCATTTCATCAGCTACGCCCCGCCGATCCGCATGAATCCGAACGATCCGCGCATCCATTTCCACGAAGTGGAAGTGGTTTCCTATCCGCTCTTCGACCATCCGCCGTACACGCTGGCCCTCGCCACAAAAATGCTCGAAGTTTTCGAATCCGAATCGCTCGACTTGCTCCACGTCCACTACGCCATTCCCCATTCCGTCAGCGCCCTGCTCGCGCGCTCGATGGCCGCGCCGCGGCGGTTGCCTTTCGTCACCACTCTCCACGGCACGGACATTACCCTGGTCGGCAGCAACCGCAGCTATCTCCCGATCACGCGCTTTTCCATCGAGCAGAGCGACGGCGTCACTGCCATCTCGCGCTATTTGCTCAATCAAACGATCAAAGAGTTCGACATCAAGCGCCCCATCGAAGTCATTCCCAATTTCGTGAACTGTGATCTCTACAACCGCACGGCCGACAAAGGTCTTGCGGCCCAGTGGGCGCCCAACGGCGAACCCATCCTCATGCACCTCTCGAATTTCCGCCCCGTCAAGCGCCTCACTGACGTCGTTGAAATTTTCGCCATTGTCCGCGCCAAAATGCCCGCCAAGCTCGTCCTCATCGGCGACGGCCCGGACCGCGGCGCCGCCGAATACCTCGTCCGTAAGAAAAAACTTCAAAAGGACGTTTTCTTCCTCGGCAAACAGGACAACGTCTACGAAAAGCTCGCCGCCGCCGATCTTTTTCTGCTTCCCTCGCAGCTCGAATCCTTCGGCCTCGCCGCCCTCGAAGCCATGGCCTGCGAAGTTCCCGTCATCGCCACCAACGTCGGAGGCGTGCCCGAAGTCGTCGAGCACGGTGTAGACGGATTTTTAGTGGAACCCGGCGATGTGAAGGAATCTGCGCGCTACGCCATCGAAATCTTGTCCCGTGCCGACCGCGGCCGCGAAATGGGCAAAATCGCCCGCATCAACGCCAAGAAAAATTTCTGCGCCAACGACGTGATCCCCGCCTACGAGAACTACTACAAGCGTGTCCTCTCCGAATCCTGACGTCAGCGCCGGGGGCGCTCACCGGATAGTTCGCGGACCCGAGCTGCATGTCCGATGAATTGCCCGATCCGTGCGAGAAACGCAATTCGCTTTGTCGCGGGAATCAGCGGAAAAGCACGTTGGCGAACCGCTTTGCCAGACGAATCAAGGCAAGATGGTTCGCCTCCGTGCGATCTGTTAGCTGTTGCTCCGCGATATTTGGTTCTTCTAGCGCCCGGCTCGCGCGCTCTTCCTCTCGCGTGCCACGGGTCATTTCACCTCGACTTTCACGCGCATCCAAGGATGGATGCAGCACTCAAAAAGATGTTCACCTTTCGAAAGACCCGTGATCTGGGACTGGCTGCCTTGAAGGATTCGGGTCTTGGCCACCGCGAGGTTCGAAAAGCCGCCGGCACACTCGGGAACCATGGCCTCTCCTCCATTAAGGTCGTTTATGAAGCCGCCACCGAACTGCGCCACCTCGGTGAAGGTGTGAGGCTCGCCGCCCTGGTCGACTACGCTAAGAGTGGTTCCCTTCTTGATGTGGACTACGTCTGGTTCGAAGTCCCAGCCCGGGTCCGGAGTTCCAGCGGCTGCCTTTTTAAATAAGTCGTCGAATTTCGTGGCTGCTCCAAGCGCGACGTTCTTGCAGAAGTCAGCCCCAAGTACGAAATTGAAGGTGGCCGGATCGCATTCGTCCAAGGCCACCACCTGTGCGACACTTGGTGGATCATCTTCCTGTGTCCCTCCAGCGAACATCAAACCGCCTGCGAGCATCAAACCGCCTGCGAGTAAACCGAACTTCGTTACGGTAATTTTCATCATGGTTCTCCTTCCTTCTTGTTCAGGAATTCGCTCGGGAAAGCGCCGGCGGCTTGTGTTGTGCATGGCCGTCGATTACTGGGTCTCAAGCGCAAAAACAGCGGCAACTTTCGCCGGGAAGGACGAAGGTGTCAATCCTTGCCGCCCCTATCTGTTCCCAAAGTTTTCTCCATCCGTAACCTAATGAAAGGCAGGGACTTCGCCGCTCGCACAGACAAGACTCCACAGAGCAAGAATTGTGATACGCTTTAAGGAACCTCCGAGGTTTCTATGTCCGCTCCGGTTCCAGCGGTGCGCGTCCTGCGGTTCGACACTTTTGAGCTGGATCTTCGCGCGGGCGAACTGCACAAACACGGCGTCAAGCTGCGCTTGCAAGGCCAACCCGTACAACTCCTTGCGATATTGCTGCAGTCTGCCGGCAATCTTGTGACTCGCGAGGAACTAAGGAGCCAGCTCTGGCCGGCCGATACCTTTGTGGACTTCGACCACAGCCTCCACAACGCAGTCGGGCGCATTCGCGAAGTGCTGGGCGATTCGGCGGAGATACCCCGGTACATCGAAACGCTGCCGCGCCGCGGATACAGATTCATTGCGCCTGTAGAGGAAGTCCAGGCGCCCCGGATTCCGGAACCAAATGGCAACAAAACACGCGAAGGGGTGGCAGCCGCGCCCCCAACCGCGCGGCAAAGCAGGACACGTGCAGCCCTGGCGGTCACGCTGTTGATTCTTGCCGGTACCGGGTCAGCTTTCTGGCTGGTGCGGGCGGCCTCGCATCCGACAAGTGCAGCTCCCCGCTTACGTTCCATCGCGGTACTACCACTCGAGAACCTATCTGGCGATCCCTCACAGGAATTTTTCGCGGATGGCATGACGGATGAGCTGATCACGGACCTTGCCAAGGTAAGCGCCCTGCGCGTGATTTCCCGAACTTCCGTGATGCGTTACAAGGGTACAAAGAAGGGTCTGCCGGAGATTGCAAGGGAATTGAACGTGGATGGCATAGTGGAAGGATCGGTCATGCGGTCGGGTAACCGCGTGCGAATTACGGCCCAACTGCTCCAGGCATCCACTGATCAGCACCTTTGGGCAGAGTCGTATGAGCGTGATCTGGGCGACATCCTCAGGTTACAAAGTCAGGTGGCGCAGGCGATAGCGCTGCAAGTCCGGGCACAGTTAACTCCCCAGCAGCAGGCCCGATTCCGCTCGGCTGGTTCTGTGAATCCAGACGCTTACGAAGCTTATCTCCGGGGCCGTTATTACCTGTCGAACCAGTTCACGATGGCGCAGCCGCTGAATACGGCGAAGAGCTACTTCGAAGAATCCATCCGCAAGGATCCTGGCTTTGCGCTAGCATACTCGGGGCTGGCGGATTCTTATGTCTACTTGGCGATCTTCCGTCAGTTATCGCCGGAAGGCGCCTATAGACCTGCGAAGGAAGCCTTACGCAAAGCCCTGGAACTGGACGACAACATAGGCGAAGCCCACGATACTCTTGGCGTGCTAAGTTGGCGGTCCGAACTGAACTGGAAGGCTGCCGAACAAGAGTTCAACCGCGCTATTGCTCTGGCCCCGAGTTACAGTTGCGCTCATGAGGATCGCGCAGTCTATCTCAGTTTTGTTGGCCGGCGCGCCGAGGCTCTGGCTGAAATCGCCAAGAGCAGCGAGTTGGACCCTGGTCCTAGCTCCGCTATGGCCGAATCAGGGGCCTACTATCAGCTCCGGGATTACCAAAGTTTGGTTGAAGCAAGCCGCAGGGGAGTGGTTTCTTATCCGAATGAATGGACTGAACACTATACTCTCGGCGTCGGCTATGAAGGCACAGGAAAACCACTGGAAGCGATTTCTGAGTACCAGAAGGCAATTGAGATTTCGAATGGCGATCACGATGCCACCGCTTCGCTCGCGCACGCGTTTGCAGCGATCGGCAGAAGAGCCGAAGCGGAGAAGATCCTTCATGACTTCGAGAGAAAATCGAAAAGTGGCTATGTTTCGCCGTATATGATCGCAACAATATACGCCGGACTTGGCGATAAGAACAAGGCGTTTGAGTTTTTGGAAAGAGCTTACCAGGAGAGGTCCTTGGATATCTCTTGGCACCTCAAAGCTGACTTGCGGATCGACAATCTCCGCTCTGACCCGCGCTTTCAAGACCTAGTGCGCCGCATGGGCTACCCTCAATGATTGTATTCGCAAAGGTTAACCCTCCCGTGCAATGTGATTACCAGTCTCGAATTGAGTTGTCCCAACTGTTCGCTTATGTCGGCCAACCGAGTAAGTGCTTGGAGCCCTTGAGAGGTGCTCCCAGAAGCAAACCCGGGATCATCAGCAAGTCGCATTGTGTTTACCTGAAACCTAGCAGGGTCAATCTCCGATAAAACGGCGCACTCGGAAGTCATGTTGCCGCCCTTGCGGCGCGCTCTATTTGACTTCCGGATGGATTTTTGTGATTTAATTATCAGCATGGAAAGGGCTGAAATTAGTCCGCGTCCGGTGGTTGGAGCGATCGTCGTGGTGAGCGGCGTCGCTGTGTCATTCCTGCTGTGGCTGCTGTACGTGCATCATGCTTCGGCTGATTTCGCCGGGCGCTGGATGTTTTTGCCGGCCCTCAACGCTCTTCTGAACGGATTGTGCGCGATTGCGCTCTGCGTGGGATTGTATTTCATCAAACATCACAACAGGGAAGCGCATCGCACGAGCATGCTGCTGGCCTTCGCGTTCTCTTCCGCTTTTCTCATCAGCTACATCGTGAACCACGCACTGCACGGCGACACGATTTTTCCCGGCCACGGCCCGGTGCGCACGCTGTACCTTTCGATTTTAGCCAGCCACATAATCCTTTCCGTCTTCGCGCTGCCGATGGTGCTCACGACGTTCTTTTTTTCGCTGACGGGTCGGTTCGCGATGCACCGCCGAATCGCGCGCTTCACGTTCCCCATTTGGCTCTACGTTTCGATCACTGGCGTCGTGGTTTTCGTGTTCCTCAAGGCCTATGCGTACTAGACTCGGTATTGATCCGGCTTGATTTAAGAGAGCAAGGGCAAGAAGCCCCGTTGCGTGCTCCCGGATTACGGGCACTCGGAACTTAGCGACAGCCCCATCCTTACTTCCGGAATGTCGACCACTCGCCAAGAAGTCGTCTTTCGGTTGCCGCATCGCCCACTGTACGGAGCAGCGTTTTGACAAGATGATCCGGTGCGAATGGCCGAGAAGGGCGGACAGAAGAGCCCTTGCATTCTTCAGGACAAGACATGCATCCAACTGACTGGAATGACTGAGCCTAAGATGAGGCGCATTTGAGTGGTCAAGACGAACGCAGTGCGAGCTCTGGATAAGCTTGGGATCAAGTACGAGTTGCGCCAGTACGAGGTGGATCCTGACGATTTGTCCGCGGAAACGGTGGCGGCAAAGATTGGCATACCGCCAGAGCAGCTCTTCAAGACTCTTGCCGTGCAAGGAGACCGCAACGGAATCTATTTAGCGGTAATTTCCGCGAACCAAGAGCTGGACTTCAAGGCGCTCGCGCATCACACCGGCGATCGGAAGGTCGACATGCTCCCTTTGAAGGAAGTGCAAGCCGCAACCGGTTACATTCGCGGCGGAGTTACCGCGCTGGCTTGCAAGAAAGACTATCCGGTGTATATTGACGAGCTCGCGGAAATCTGCGATGTAATCTCTGTATCTGCAGGGATGAGGGGGCTGCAAATCTTGCTGGCTCCCGAAGACTACATCCGTGCCGTCAAGGCTAGGGTCGTAGCTATTACAAAAGGCGAAGTAAGCTCCCATTAATTGATTTGTGGTCTGCGCTGCTCGGACGGATTGCGTGACCGCGATTCCTTCATTCACTTGCTCTCAATTTCGCTCCGATTCAGCTCGTATGTGCTCCAGCACTCTCGAATGAATCTTATGAATGATGTAGTCCGACCACAGATGCCAATACGCCGCCGGCCACATGGTGTGCTGATACCACGTCGTGCCTTCCAGCCGCGGCCTTCTCCCAGGTAACGCCGTCAACGAAAACTGTCCCTTCTCGGAAACGAAGTAGCCATGCAAATGCGGTGGCTGAATGTTTCCATACGGACTGAGCTCGTTCAATGGTGCCGGGTTCGCCGTCACGCCAAATCTCAACAGCTGTGGCTGGTCCCAGACTTCGATCGGCTCCACAAACGGCCCTGTCGAAAAAACGCAATGCCGCACCGCGCCAACTCCGTGTCCAGAAATCTCCGCGCGAATCGGATACGCGATCCCTGCGCGAAACAACAATTCTTTCGGCGGCGGTATCTCCGCGAACGCCACCACCTGATTCCACACTTTCTCCGGCGGCGCATTCACTTCAATTGCCGTCCGCACCATGAAAACGGGTGGCTGCAGCGCCGCGGCGCGCTCGATCCCAAAGGAGGCCGGAATCATCAAAATCACGATCGACAGCCTCGCTGGCGTCTGCTTCGGCCGCCAATGGTGCGCCTGAATCGTGTAGCCCAGCATCCCCCCGAGACCTGCGAGCCCCACTCCGAATGGCGCGGCCATCAAAACGCAGATCACTCCTTCCATGGCGACCAAAATCAATGCAACGCCCAGCACCAACACGGGAAGAAGCGCAACCTTTAAGCAAGACTGCCAATCCCGCGGCGCATGGTAGCTGTACAGCAGCACCGAAAACATTCCCAAACAAAACGGCAGTGCCACAAATAGCCCCCAGCCGTACGCTCCAATCACCAGCGTGCCAAGCGCTAGAAACACCAGCCCCAAAACACACGTGAGGAAAATCGAAAGCACCGCGCTTCCGAGTGCGCTTCGTGGAATCATTCCGTCCAATCCGCTCGGTCCAGGCCACGGTGCGCCTTCGGAGTCCTCCGCGCGCGCGCGCGGCGGCAACGCACAGAGCGCCAGGAAGAACAGGACGTTGATCACGGGCATAAAAAAGAGCACCACGAGCCACACTGGTTGCCCCGCATCCCGCAACCGCCGTACCGTCATCGCCACGCCCACCCACAGAAACGGGATCGAGAACAGCAACATCGTGGCGAGAAATCTCGCTTCCGTACCCGAGAGGCGATCGAGCCTCGCCGCCTTCCCCAGCGGCGCCCAGTAGTTGAAAAAACTCCTCTCGTACCCTAAAAACCGGCCAGCAATTAGCCGGTCAAGATTGTGCTTGATGGCTACGCCGATGAGTCCCACCGCTGCGTACTTCCCGCGGCTAACTTTTCCGTCCCATCGCCACAAGTCCGCAAACCGCATCGCTTCGACTCCTACGCCGCACCGGTCCTACTCCCTCGGCCCACGTACCTCCATCCAATTAGCCCGCAAATGCCAAATCCAACCGCATTCAGCGCGCCGTGATATCGCTCCATGCGCGCGAGGTCCACAAGCGGTTGCAGCGGATATTCGCCCAGCGCCCACGTCGCTGCCAGCGCCATGCCCGAAACCACGCATCCGCTCGAAAGAAGAAGCAGTGTTCGTGCAATCGGATTCGCAGTGCCGGCCGCGACGCGAATCATTCCCGTCGCGAGCCCAAATTGCCCCACGACAATCAGCACCACCGCTGCCAGTTTGACCTTGGGTCCTACCAGGAACGCCACGCTGAGCAGCCCCGGTCCCAGCACCAGCGGGTTTCCCGGAGCCGCTCATAAGTCAGCCCGGCAAGCACCGCAGACAAGAATCCCGCGAAGTGAAAATGAACCGCCGTGAGCAATACGATGGGTTCTTGAAATCCCACCGGTTGCAAACCCAGTCGTGAAGCCACTAGCCATGTTCCGCCGACAAGCAAATACGCTTCGCCAATTGCAAAGCAGAACTGAGAGAAGGAATGTGCGCGATATCGCCAGAGTCTGCGCAAACCTTGCAGCGTGAACAAAGCACAGACAAGCAACCATGCGCCTGCGAAAGTCGCCGCCCGCATGCCTACGCGCATAAAGAAGGAGAAAGTTGTGGAAGCCGCCGCGGCAAGAATGATCCATTTCAACGCTGGCTGTTGGCCAGTCAGCGGCTCGGAACCATCCAGAGACGGAATCAACGAGGTCGCGAGGGGAACGACAATCCAAGGTGCCAGCAGAAACAAGAGTTCGATCACGGTCAGTTGAAACCATCCGATCCAACACCCCAAGGCCAACGCAAGCCACACCGCGGCATCAAGAAGGACCACCAGGCGAAATGAGCCTGCCGCATCGGAAACGTTACCCATCTCAGACCCTTTCATGAAGCATGTACAAGCGCGGCCGCTCCATAGGTCGTGGTCAGGAACAACGCCGCCAAGGTGAACGCTACGTCGCCCGCGCGGTTCGTTCGCCGCAGCGACGCGTCGTAATACAAAAGCTGTACCGGCGCGCGGCATAGCCAGAAAAGAGCCATTGCTGCCGCCAGAAATCGGCCGAGTCCCCGCCCGCTTGCAAGTTCCGCCGCAAATCCAAAGGTCACCACAGCAAAGAGCAGGACTACGCCAACGATATAAACGGAATGCACGACGAAGATCTGCCGGATGATCGGCGCAACACGCGACAGGTTTTCTTGGTAGCTCAACTTCTTCGGAATGAAAAGATTTGCGAATGCAATTGCTATCTGCACAAATCCTGCCAGCCAGAGGAACACGAGAATGGACGTCATGAGTGCCTCCCTTTGTGCTCTACACTCGCCGGGATACTTCATTAGCCGGGCAGCTCGCCGCGGCACACTTGCGATTCGCCGCAATCCACCGATATCCCTTGCGCAAAATCTCCATCATCCCGGGAATCTTCGAAATCCACAGAAGCGGCCATCCCCACCAGATCTCGCGCGCCAGCGCCACCGCCGCATCCGCGCCGCCGTACTGGCTCCCATCGCTAAGCAAGAACTTCATTTCGAACATCAATTCTTCCCGCGGCATTCCCAGCAGCGCCCCAACCCGCGGATCTTGGAGTGGCGCCAGCGCCATCCCGCGCCGCTCCAGAATCGGGGCAATCCACCTTGCGGTTCGCGTACAGAACTTGCACTCCGCGTCAAAGAACAACCACCCTCGCGCGTGCCGCCCCTTCCCATCCGTGTACTCACTCACCAGTGAAATCATTGCCGTCCTTCTTCCCTCTTCTCTTTTCTCTGCGTTCTCTGCGAACTCTGTGCTCTCGGCGTTAAATGTTTTTCGCCTTTTCCCGAAACTTTCAGCTTTCAACCAGCAGCCGCCTTTTTCCCCAGCAGCGTAATCACTTTCCCTCGCAGCTTCACCACGCCCTTCAACGCGCCCGTCGGCATTCGGATAATCTCCTCAAACAACCCCGTCATCGCCGTCAAAAACTCCAGCATACTCTCCAGCCGCTCCCGCGTGTACGCATCGGCCTGCTGGTTGGACTTCACCTCGCACACGCATTCCGCCAGCACTTTCAGCGTCGGGTCGATTTCCCGCCGCTTCCGCTCTTCCGAAACAATCCGGAAAATCTCCCACACGTCCTTAATCGATTCAAAATGGTCGCGCCGGTCCCCTAGCACGTGCACCACGCGCACGATCCGCCACCCTTGCAGCTCGCGCAGGCTGGTGCTCACGTTCGAGCGCGCCACCGCCAGCGTCGCGGAAATCTCATCCGCGGGCAGCGGCTGCGGTGACAGGAACAGCAGCGCATGCACCTGCGCCACGGTGCGGTTGATGCCCCAGCGCGTGCCCATCTCTCCCCAATGCAAAATGAACTTCTGGGCCACCGGCGTTAAGCTGTTTTTTGTCGGTTCACTCATTTTTGCCCTTCCGTGCCAGGCGTCGTTCTTGTTACTTTTGTCATGTCTGTTATTTCTGTTGTTACAGAATATACAGATATTTCCCTGCCTTGTCAAGTCTTATTTATCTGGAGCGGGCCGCCTCGGAAGGCGGCCCCTACAATAAGCTCGCTTTGCGCCGGAGCACATTGAGGAGACATTTTCGGCTACGTTCTAAACCGGAGACGCGGCGGGCGGATTACAAAAGAGCTTTTTGCTGTAAGTCATGGGTGGCTTGGGTGAGGTCAGCTGGGCGGCCGAGATCGCGCCAATAGTATTCTTCGGCGCGGAAGGCGAGGATGTTTTCGCCTTGGGCGGCGAGGCGGAGGTAGGAGGGGATGATGGAGAAGACGCCTTCTTCGGTGAGCATCGGGAGGAGGCGGGGCGAGATGACGTGAATGCCGGAGAAACCGAGGGGCTGGAGACGAACTGAAGGGCGAACAATTTCAGGTTTCTGGTCGGGCCGTTCGCTGGGAGTGGGGCCGGAAGTGAGACCGGGGCCGGCGCGGCGGCCACAGAGCTGTAGGTGGTCATTGAAGAGGAGGTAGCGGGAAGTCCCGCGGTCTTGGACAGCGAGGGTGGCGAGGGCGTGACTTTCCGAATGGAATTGCAGCATGCGGCGGAGATCGATGGTGCTGATGACGTCGACATTGTGGAGGAGGAAAGGCTCCTCGAGACGCGCGGAATCTTCGAGGAAGAACCAGGCGGCTTTTTTGAGGCCGCCGCCGGTGTCGAGCAAGACTTCCTCGCGGGAGACTTCGATGCGCATGCCGAAATTGTTGTTGGATTTCAGGTAGTCGGTGACCAAGTCGGCGAAGTGATGGACGTTGATGATTACTTCGGTGATTCCGAAGGTGCGCAAGCGGGAGAGGGTGATCTCCAGCAGCGTGCGGCCGGACAGTTCGACCAGGGCCTTGGGGCGATTGTCGGTTAGAGGACGGAGGCGGGTGCCGAGGCCGGCGGCTAGGATCATGGCTTTCATTGGTGATGGCAATCAAGCTTCCAAAGGATAGGAATTAACACAGAGTTCACAGAGGACGCAGAGAACGTAGAGAAGAGGGAGCGAGGAGAACAAGTTGGCTGTTTGAGCAGCCCGTTAAGGGTTTTGATCTGGCCAAAGCGCCCTTGATCATTGTTCATTTGTCCAATTTCGGATTTCAGGTTCACTGGAGCGCTTTCCGCTTCCCAAGCTTCTCCAACTCTAGATGGCGGACGATTACTTCGAGGCCGCTGCGGGCGCGCAGGCGTTTTGCCAATTGTTCCGCGAGATAGACGGAGCGGTGCTGGCCGCCGGTGCAGCCGAAGGAGACCATCAGATTCTTGAAGCGGCGCTGCTGATAAGTGCCGATGGTGGCATCCACGAGCGACAAGACGCTGGCGAGAAATTGATGCACGCTCTCCTGTTGCTGGAGATATTCGATCACCGGAGCGTCTTTCCCCGTTAAAGCTTTGAAGCGCTCTTCGCGGCCGGGATTGGGGAGGCTGCGGCCATCGAAGATGAAGCCGCCGCCGTTGCCGGTTTCGTCCTTGGGCAAGGACTGGTGGAAGGAAAAACTGAAAATCCGCACGACGAGATTGTCTGCGTCGGTGGCAAGGCCTTGTAATTTTTCGGAGGACAACATGTCTTTGAAAGCGTTCATTAGCGCGGGCAGAGGGATGGGGAGCCTGACGTTGTGAAGCAGCCAGCGCAGGTTTTTCAGGGCGTAGGGGACGCTTTGCAGAAAGTGGGCTTTGCGTTCGTAAAAACCGCGAAAGCCGTAGGCGCCCAGGGCCTGCATGATGCGAATGTAAACGTAGGGATAAAAGTGCTGAAGGAAAGCAGCGCGGTCGAGCTTGATGAAGCTGGAAAGCCGGTCGAGATAATGATCAAGGAGTTGCTGGCGGAGTTCGGGGGGCAGGTCGGCCTTGGCATCGTACAAAAGAGAAGCGATGTCGTATTGCAGGGCGCCTTTGCGGCCGCCTTGATAGTCGACAAAAAAGGGATCGCCGTCTTGCAGCATGATGTTGCGGGACTGGAAGTCGCGGTAGAGAAAGTAATCGCACGGGGCGCTTAGGAGGAATTCGGTCAGGCGGCCGAAATCGTCTTCCAGGGCTTGCTCGTTGAAGGGGATGCCGGCGAGGCGGAGGAAATAGTATTTGAAATAGTTCAAATCCCAGGCGATGGACTGGCGATCGAAGCTGGAGATGGGATAGCAGACGCTGTAGTTCAAGTCGCGGCCGGCTTCGACTTGGAAACGCGGCAAAACGGCCACCACTTTGCGATAGGCTTCGACCACTTGGGGAGCGATGTCTCCGCCGGAACGATTTCTTGAAAGAAACTCAAAAAGCGTGGTGTCGCCGAGGTCTTCTTCAAGATAGGCGCCGTGGGTGAGGTCTTCGGCGTAAATTTCCGGAACGGGAAGACCGTGGCGGCGAAAATGTTTGGAGAATTCGAGGAAGGCGACGTTCTCTTCGCGGACGCCGTACAGAATGCCGATGGCGCGGTGTTTTTCGTTGGCGAGCCGGATGATCTTGCGGCCGGAACCGCCCAGCTCGCCCTGCAGCGGCACGATGCGCTCGGGCGGTGCGTGGAAATGTTGCTCGAAAAGTTTTTTGAGAACGTCCATGAATGTGGTTTCCGGCTATCCCGTTTTGGCGAATCAGCGAAACTAACCCCTTTTTAACATAGCTGGTTCCCGGTGATGTGATTTGGTTGCTGGAGAGTTGCTATCCTTCGAAGTGGGCGTGCAATGTGGCGTTAGATCGTGCATATGCTCAATCCGTTGATCTTATCTGAAGCGCACAGCCAGGAGTGGCTGCGCCACTGGACTTTTTCCACGACCTGTATAATGCGGTGATGCCCAGCCACCCGAAAGAGCGCAAGCGCACAGATCGTCGACTCACAGAACAGAGGAATGCCGCGTCGAGGAATTTGGATCGCATGACGGCGATGGGGATCGTACGGTTGATGAATCGCGAGGACCGCAAGGTGGCGATGGCGGTGGGGCGGCAGATTCCGGCGATTACGCGGGCGGTGGATGCGATTGTGAGCGGGATTCGAAAGGGCGGACGGCTGATTTATGTGGGGGCGGGATCGAGCGGGCGAATGGGAGTGCTGGACGCGGCGGAATGTCCGCCGACGTTTGGGACTTCGCCGAAACAGGTGCAGGCGTTGATTGCGGGAGGAAGGCGCGCGATTACCAGGGCGGTGGAAGGGGCGGAAGATTCGGCGCGAAACGGGGAGCGGGATTTGCGGGCGAAGAAAGTGGGGCGGAATGACGTGGTGGTGGGAATTGCGGCGAGCGGGACCACGCCATACGTGCTGGGAGCGCTAAGGTTTGCTCGGGGGCGAGGCGCGACGACGGTGGCGGTGACGTCCAACCTGCGCATGCCGGTGGGGCGGCTGGCGAAGATCGTGATTGCGCCGGAGGTCGGGCCGGAAGTGCTGACGGGGTCGACGCGGCTGAAGGCGGGAACGTCGCAAAAGATGGTGCTGAACATGCTGAGTACGGCAGTGATGGCGCGGCTGGGGCATGTGTACGAGAACTTGATGATCGACATGATGCTGACGAATGAGAAGCTTGCGGAGCGGGCGTTGCGAATTTTGGCGGAGGCGAGCGGGAGAAAGGTGTCCGCGGCAGCACACGCTCTGCGGGCCGCGAGACACGATATGCGAGTGGCGCTGGTGATGCTGAAGCTGGGAGTGAATGCGCGCGAGGCGAAACGAAGAATGGAAGCGACAGAGGGAAATCTGCGGAAGGCGTTGCAAGAGTAGGCAGGGGGAAGCACGAAACGGCAAGAAAATGATAACGCAGAGACGCAGAGGGCGCAGAGGAGCGCGGAGAAGGAGTAGAAAAAGGACGCGCTGAAGCGCGCCCCCACATAAAAGCACCACGGGAAAATCAAGAGAGAGCGAATGGACAAATTTTTGATTAAAGGCGGGAAGACGCTGCGGGGGACGGTGGCGATCAGCGAGAGGCCAGATGGATAAATTTTTGATCAAGGGCGGGAAGGGGTTGCGGGGGACGGTGGCAATCAGCGGGGCGAAGAATTCGGCGCTGCCGGTGATGGCTGCGGCTTTGCTGACGGCGGAAAAGGTGACGCTGCACAACATTCCGAAGGTGCGCGACCTGATCACCATGGGCAAGCTTCTGGCGTTCATGGACGCAAATGTGTCGGTCAGGGAGTTCCCTAGCAGCGATTTCGTGATCGAGGCGCCGACCTTGAATCACGCGGAAGCGCCGTACGAGCTGGTAAAGACGATGCGGGCATCCATCCTGACGCTGGGGCCGCTGATGGCGCGGGCGGGGGTGGCGCGAGTTTCGTTGCCGGGAGGATGCGCGATCGGGGCGCGGCCAGTGGATTTGCATTTGAAGGCGCTGGAACAGATGGGCGCGGAGATTGGCACTTCGCACGGGTACATCGAGGCGCGCGCACCGAAGGGGCGGTTGAAGGGCGCGCACATCGTGTTTGAGAAAATTACCGTGACAGGGACGGAAAATATTTTGATGGCGGCAGCGCTGGCCGACGGGGAGACGGTGCTGGAGAATGCGGCACGCGAGCCGGAAGTGGCGGACTTGATAGTGATGTTGGGGAAGATGGGGGCGCAGATTTCTGGCGATGGAACTTCGACGCTGCGGATTCGCGGCGTTGAGGGACTGCACGGGGCGGAGCATACGGTGATTCCCGATCGCATCGAGGCGGGGACGTTTCTCATCGCGGGAGCGATTACCGGCGGAGACCTGACAATTACGAATTGCGCGCCGGAGCACCTGGGAGCGGTGATAGCGAAAATGGAGCAGGCGGGAGTGCCGATTGAGATCGTGAACAAGACCACGCTGCGAGTGCGGGGCGCGAAGAAGCTGCTGGGATCGGACATGACAACGGAGGAGTATCCCGGCTTCGCTACGGATATGCAGGCGCAGTACATGGCTCTGGCAACCCAGGCGGAAGGAACGTCCGTTGTCACCGAGACGATTTTTGAGAACCGTTACCTGCATGCCAGCGAGATGGTCCGCATGGGCGCGAATATTTCAGTGCATGGGCGGAAAGCGGTGGTGCGCGGGCCGTCTACGCTTTCGGGTACGACGGTCCAGGCGTCCGATCTGAGGGCTAGCGCGGGGCTGGTGCTGGCGGGGCTGGTGGCCAGCGGCGAGACGGTCATTGACCGCGTGTATCACATCGATCGCGGGTATGAGGGGATCGTTGAGAAGTTGCAGGGCGTCGGCGCGGCGATCGAGCGCGTGCATGTGACGGGGACTTTGGTTTCTACCCACATGCAGGAGACATTGTGGTGAAAAGCATGCCCAACGAGCCTTATTTTCTGAAGACAGAGCGGCTTGGATTCCGATGGTGGGCGAAACAAGACCTGGCTGCGGCGCGCGAGCTTTGGGGAGACATTGAAGTGACCCGTTTCTTCGGGGGACCTTTTTCTAACGAAGAAATTGGGCAAAGATTGGAGCGCGAAATCAGCCGGATGGACACCCACCGTTTTCAGTACTGGCCGATATATCTGCTGTCCGACAACGAACATGTGGGATGCTGCGGGCTCCAGCCTTACCGGCCGGAGGATGCGATTCACGAATTGGGATTTCATCTGCGGCCAAAGTATTGGGGCCAAGGGCTGGCAGTGGAAGCTGCCCGCGCAGTGATTGCCTTTGCGTTTGGAACGATTGGAGCGAAGAGTTTGTCTGCGGGACATCATCCTAAAAATGGATCTTCCAAGAAGGTGCTCGAAAAGCTGGGCTTTCGTTATACTCATGACGAATTTTTCGCGGCGCTTGGAATGGATATTCCCTACTATCTGATTACAGGACCCGGCTGTACTCTCCGAGTTTCCGGGCCTGTACTTTCCGAATGAGTCTAAAGTACTTATGCCTTAGTACCGTTTGACCATTCTTTCTCCCAAGGTATTGATGCTAATATTCGCCAACCATGAAATTGACGTCCCTGTGGAATATAGCCGTCCTAGGCAGCATGGCCTCGCAAACGCTGCCCGTGAGTGCTGCAAACCTGCGTTTGCGCACCAAGCTCCTGCTGTCGTTTGTGCTGCTTTCCTCAGGACTCACGTGCGCCACACTGCTGGTGGTGCGGCGAAGCGCGCAGGTGCAAATGCAGCATCAAGTCGAGCAGGATGCGCGCAACGCCACCCTGATGTTTCAGGTCATGGAACAGCAGCACCAAATGGCCCTGAGCCGTAAAGCGGACTTGCTCGCCTCGCTGACGTACATGAGGAACGGAGACACGACAGCGATCAAGGATGCGAGCGAAGATCCGTGGAAATCGGATGACTGCGACATGTTTGCCCTTGCGGACAAGAACGGCAAAATTGTGGCCTTGCACTCGACGAGCTCCGAATTCCCTACTGCGGTCGCGCAGGCAATGCTTCATCGCTCCCTAAGCAGCGGCAGCGCGTACACGTGGTGGATCAATGACAAAAGCATCTATCAGGTCGTCCTGCAGCGCTTCTATGACGGCCCGGATGTTCGAGCAGCCAGCGATTTGGGCCGCATTTCATCAAGCCAGATTATCTTCCGCTATGGCAAAGAAGTCGTGGTCAGCACGCTGTCGGCCCTTCAGGAGCAAGAAGTGGTCAGGCAGATTCAGGACCAGCCCACTCAGGAACAGGCCTACATCGGAAACGAACGGTTTTTAACGAGTGTGGTTGACCTCACGCCAGGTTCGTTCCCCACGGCAAACGTCATCATCCTCAAATCGTACAAGGAGGCGGCAGCCAGCCTGGCAAGGCTTAACCATCTGCTCCTCGGATTGGGGCTCCTGGCGGTGCTGGCGGGAGGGACGCTGGTCTACATGATCTCGGATACATTCACGCGTCCGCTGGCGACGCTCTTGAAAGGGGTGCATGCGCTCAAAGAGGGCAATTTTGCGTACCCGATCGAAGCGCGCGGAGGCGATGAACTGGCGGAGGTAACCCGCGCCTTTGACGGCATGCGCCGTACGCTGCAGCGGAACGAGGCGCAGCGGGAGCAACTCGAAGAGCAGCTGCGTCAGGCCCAAAAGATGGAAGCGCTGGGGCGCCTAGCGGGTGGAGTAGCGCACGACTTTAACAATCTCCTGACCGTGATTAAGGGCCATAGCGAATTGCTCATCGACCGGATGAAGCCCTCGGAAGACACTTATGGCAGTACGCAGCAAATTATGAGGACCGCAGACCGGGCGGCTTCG
>WNFK01113256.1_pt2 | contig 25792 bp, 30 predicted proteins | sample 5400281 | NCBI WGS metagenome assembly WNFK01 (sample SAMN13153350, study PRJNA577476) | soil metagenome | isolation source: 20 cm soil on Douglas fir-dominated hillslope | place: USA:California | collected 2013-09-17
CCGCCAGTACGACCAGGCACTCGCGAGGATCAACGAGCTTGGTAGACAGAACCCGAACAATCCAACTCCCTTGATGCTGAGCGGGATCGTGTATGAGCTCAAGGGGGATGTTCCGAACGCTCGCAGCGCATACGAGAAGGCACTGGCGCTCAATCCACGCTTCGCCGCGGCGGCCAACAACCTAGCGTGGATCTACTCAGAGTATGGAGGCGACAAGGACAAGGCGCTCCAGCTGGCTCAGACCGCGAAAGAGCAGGCGCCTGAGGACCCGCGCATCTCCGACACGCTGGGCTGGATCCTCTACAAGCGTGGAGTGTATCAGCGTGCGCTCGCCCTTCTGAAGGAGAGCGCACAGAAACTACCGAACAACGCTCAAGTGCAGTACCACGTCGGGATGGCCTACCAGCAGGTGGGCGACCCAGAAAACGCCCGGAAGGCCCTCGATTTCGCGATCAATTCCCCGGAGACCTTCCAGGGCAAGGACGAAGCCCGCAAGACCCGGGCAACCCTGAGATAGGGTCCGCCCAGAAAACAGCGCCCACCCATCATGACCCTGCAAGGTCATGATGGCGGCGCGGAAATGCTCGGTTAGTCGGCTGCTTACGCTGACTTCCGCCAGGGGGCCTCGACGCGACACCGCACGGGCCGCCGCCAATACGGATCCCAGCAGCAGGCTCGTGGCGGGCTCGAGCGTCGCGGCCATGTCAAGAGGCCCTCTAGAGCTCCAGGGCCAAGGACGAAGCTCGCACGGCCCGGGCGCCCTGAGATAGCATCCGCCCAGAAAACAACACCGCCATCACGACCTCACGGGGTCGGGATGGCGGCGGGGGAATGCTCGGTTAGTCGGGCGCTGCTTACGCTGACTTCCGCCAGGGGCGTCGACGCGACACTGCACCGGCTGCCGCGAGCGCGGATCCCAGCAGCAGGATCGTGGCGGGCTCGGGCGTCGCGGTCAGGTCGGCCAGGTCGCCGCTGAACATGAGGCCGAACGGCGACAGATTTCCACCACGCTGGAAAAGATCGAAGGAGAGGATGTCGTGGCCCACCGGCAACAGGACGCTGATAAGCGTGCCGGCTCCTCCGCAGGTGATGCCCGAGCTGGCGCACGCGCCGTAGGTAGCCAGCGGATCGGCTGAGTTCAGAGTGCCGATGCCGTTGTTGCCCCGCACTGTGGCGGTGTCATCCGCCCACACGAGGAGGTTGAGCTGCCTTGGGGCGGAAAGAGTCCCGAAGTCGTAGTTGATCGTGATCGTGGGATTCGTCAGGAGGGTATTGTTCGGATTCGCGGCGTTCCCGCCCTGCGAAGTGACGGAGTTGTAGGAAATCCACTTGGCGCTGGTTCCGTTCGGCGCCCAGGCACCCGGCAGAGGATCCTGGACCTTGAACACGCTTGTGGCCCCGCAGGCTATTCCCGCTCCGCCCGTACCACTCGTGCAGGTGATATTGGGGTTGGTGGCGTTGTCCGTGGAAAAGATCGAAATGGCCGAAGCCTGCGTTACCGAAACGAAGAGCAACGCCATTGCGAACCCGAAAAGGCCTGCCGTCTTACGCATAAGCCTGAGTCTCCTCATGGTTATCATTCTCGATGTCGGAAGCGCTGCCCGATTCCCGCCTTTTTCAAAGCAACACCCATGCCGCTAGAGGTTTGGGATAGAAGAATAACAATATCAATTGTTTAGGAGCTACCCAGTGCGGCCTGACCCTGAAAGGCTTTACACATAAGTGCCAGGCGCTTTCAGGCCCTCTGACCTCAAGGTTTCAAGTGTTTACGGTCTACCAAGGCCGCTCACAGGCGATTCAACAAGACGAGCCCTCTCAAGACGAGGCTGTCGAAGGCGGATTGGCGGTAGACATCACACGAGCAGGCATACCATGACCGCCCGCCAAGACCCTTTCGCCTGCTTCCGACGAAACGCTCGAGGATGTCTCGCTGATCGACGGACAGAGCCGGACCGTAGAGTCGCTTGAACTCCTCGGCCTGCTTCATCACGACTTGCCGCTTGCCAATCTTCCAGAACCGACGGAGCTTCACGCCGAGTCTGGGGATGAAGCCGACCTTGGTCCCGACGACATTCGCAGGATGCTGTCGGTACAGCATCGACGGGTGCTGATCGAAGACAATTTTCCCAAAAGCCGAGACCACGAGATATGCCCACCAATCGTGAGAATAGACATTCTGAGCGCCCCCCCGAAGCAGTAGCCTGCGCGCCGCCTGGTTGAGCACCATCGTCGGGCCCGGCGTCGGGCACTCGACGAGCGCATTTCGAAAGGACAGCGCCCTCTTCAAGATCCGCGACTGGCCGGGCACTGATTCAGGATGCGAGCGGCGCGCGACACCTTGTCGGCCTGCCACACATCGTCCTGATCGCAGAACGCGACGTAGTCGACCGTGGGCGACGAGAGGCTCAGCAGACGGAGAAAGCTCTGCGCGAAGCCCACGTTCTCGCCACCCACGATCTCGAGATCGCACCGTGCTTGGTACTCCCGAAGGAGGGCCACCGTGCCGTCCGAGGACCCGTCGTCACGGACGAGAATCTTCACGGCGGCGTGATCCTGGGCGAGAAGGCTCTCCATCTGCGGCTTGAGGTAGTCCACGCCGTTGTACGTGGAGAGGAGGATCTGCACGATCACCGAGACGTCCTCCCTCGAGCTGCGTGCCTTTGAGACGGCCCAGTATATTCCGCTTCGAGGAGCTTGTGGCGGCTGTTCCCGAGCTGCGTCGGGCCACGGACGACGCCCCATCTCGGGGCCACCCGGCGCGCCGGGGAGTGATAGGCTGGCTCGGGTCGCGTGGGCCACCGGACGGAACGTACGCCACGCAAAGACAAGGACACCGCGCATGGTCGATCTGGCGATAGTCATCCCGACGTATAACGAGAAGGACAACATCGCCGAGCTGACCTCGCGCCTGGAGCGGGTGCTGGCGGGCGTCCGGTGGGAGGCCATCTTCGTCGATGATGACTCCCCCGATCGCACCTACCAGGTGGTGTGTGATCTCGCGCGCTCCAAGCCGAACATCAGGTGTGTGCATCGGATCGGACGCCGGGGCCTGTCCAGCGCGGTCGTCGAAGGCATGCTCGCCACCTCGGCGCCTTACATCGCGGTGATGGACGCCGACCTCCAGCACGATGAGGCGTTGCTGCCGAAAATGCTCGACCGGATGTCGACCGGGGCCGAAGACATCGTGGTCGGCAGCCGGTATTGTGCGGGCGGCTCGACCGGCGAATGGGATTCCTCCCGGGCCGCGATGAGCCGGTTCGCGACCATGCTCTCGCGCCTCATCGTGACCGCCGATCTCACCGACCCGATGAGCGGGTTCTTCATGATCAGGCGCGAAGCCTTGCACCGGGCGGTGCGGAGGCTGTCGAGGGAAGGCTACAAGATCCTCCTCGACCTGTTCGCGTCATCCCCGCAGAAACTTCAGTTTGCCGAGCTGCCGTATACCTTTCGCCCGCGCGCCGCCGGGGAGAGCAAGCTCGATTCGGCGGTGATGTGGGAATACCTGCTCCTGATCATCGACAAGCTGTTCGGCCACATCGTGCCCGGGCGCTTCGTCATGTTCTCCCTGGTCGGATTGAGCGGCGTGCTCATTCACTTCTTCTGCTTGTGGATCGCGTTCCGGCGCGTCGGGATCGATTTCGGCGTCGCGCAGGCGGGCGCCACGTTCGTCGCGATGACGTCCAACTACGCCTTGAACAATGTGCTCACCTACCGCGATCGACGCCGGCGCGGCGTCAAGTTCCTTACCGGCCTGGCCAGCTTCTATCTGATCTGCGGCATCGGGGTGATCGCCAACGTGGGTGTGGCGAACGTCGTCTTCGCCCGGGACTATTCGTGGTGGCTGGCGGGAGGCGCGGGAGTGCTCGTGGGCACGGTGTGGAACTATACCGCGAGCGCGATCTTCACCTGGGGCCACCGGTGAGCGTTGCGGCCAGGCTGCTGGGCGCCCCGGGCGCTCTTGCGCTGCTGTTCGTGCTGTACGCGCTACCGCGCGCGCTGATACTGCTGCTTCCGGTCGAGCCGTCGTCCGACGCGAGCTGGTATTTCAACCGCGCCGCCGCGGTAGCCGGCGGCCACGGCTATTCCGAGGACGGGGTGCTCACCGCATTCTGGCCGCCGGGCTTTGCGTTCATGCTTGCCGCGTTGTTCAAGGTATTCGGCCCTTGGGTACCGGCCGCTCAGCTGTTCAACTTCGTGTGCGCGTTGGGCACGAGCTGGCTCACCTACGATCTGGGCCGCCGGCTGTTCCGCTCCGAGCTCGCCGGGCGCGCGGCCTTGCTGCTCCTCGCGATCTACCCGAACAACATCGCCTATGTCCCGCTATTGCTGACCGAGGTGTTCTACACCGTGTTGCTCCTGGCCGGGTGCTGGCTGTTGATCGTCTGGCGCTCCGCCGCGGGCGTGGTCGTGGGGGGGCTGGTGTTTGGCGTCGCCACCCTGGTCAAGGCACAGTCGCTGGTCGTGGTGCCGCTGATCTTCGCGGTGGCCCTCGCGCGCGGCTTCGACCGGCGTCAGGCGCTCCAGGCCATGGGCAAGACCCTCGCGGTGATCGCGGTGGCGATCGCGGTGGTGACGCCGTGGGGATGCCGCAACTACCAGGTCTTCGGCGAATTCGTGCCGGTTTCGACCAATGGCGGACTGACCCTGCTGACCGGAAACAATTCCAGTGCGCGGGGCGACTACAGCTACGACGACCCGCTGGTGACGTCCATTCCGCGCACCGTGGCCACGCAGCTGGCCGTCGACAAGGAGGCGCGGCGGCGCGCGGTTCAATGGATAGCCGAGCACCCCCGGCGGTTTCTCGAGCTGCTCCCGCTCAAGCTCTTTCGCTTGTGGGCGCCCGACGGTGAGGCCGAGCACGCGTTCCAGCTCGGCTACAAGACCTATGAGCGGCACGTCGTGGCGTTTCGAACCGTGCGGTACCTCAACCAGGCCTACTACGTCTGTCTGCTGGTGGGATTCGCCTGGGCGGCGGTGATACTCCTGCGGGGAAGAGTGAGGGTGTCCGAGTATCGCCTCGATTGGTGGATCCTGCCGTACGCCATCGCGCTCTATCCAACCGCCATCGCTCTCGTGTTCTCCGGCCAGTCGCGATTCCACTACCCCGTGATGCCCTTTGTCGCGATGTGCAGCGGTTGGCTGCTCGTCGCCATGTGTGTGCCCAAGCCAAGCGCCTATGCAAAGGTTGCATGTTGACACTCGTTCTATTCTCCGCCATGTTGCAGGCGCTCCGTTGAAACGGCCTCTTCACTGATTTATTTCCGCAGGAGGGCAGCATGGGCACCAAACCCCATATCCTTGCAGCTGAACGGGCGCGCCGAGGATTCGCGCCGCAGGATCCCGAGATCGACCGTGCGATCAGGGAGCTCCAGCAGCCGAGCACGAGCACGAGCCTCCGGGTCCTCGCCGGTGACTGGGCACTGATCCTGGCCGCCGCGGTCGCGTCCTGGAGCACGTTCACGACCGCCGGATTCCATGCGTGGTCGGTGGCGGTCTACGTTCTGGCTGCGCTGGTGATCGGATCTCGGCAAAAGGGCCTCGAGAATCTCATGCACGAGGGAACGCACCTCAACCTGAGCCCAAGCCCAGCCTGGAACGATCGAATCGCGTTCTGGCTGGTGGGTATGTGGATGACCCCCGGCTGGACGCCCGGTCTCGAGCGCCCCGGGCACATCGGGGCGCACCACGAGAATTTCGGGATCCGAGGTCGCGACTTCGAGTTCTTCGACTATCAAGCGCTGGGCCTCGGGCGCCTTCCGTCGGGGTCGGTGATGGGGGGGGCCCGGCTGCTGACCTACACGTTTCTCAGAACGACGTGGTGGCGCATCCACGGCGTCGCGCATTCCTTTGGCCGCCGCGGCTGGGTGCTCCTGATCGGGGTCGCGATCGTCATCGGAGCGACGGGCCTGCTCCTCCCACTGGTGCTCTACTGGTTCGTGCCTTATCTCCTGGTCTACATGCCCATGCGGTTTCTCTCCGAAGTGTCGGAGCACATGGCGCTCGGCCATGGCTCGGAGTTCCGGACAACCCGGAACAAGCTCGGATGGTTCCAGAAGTACGTGATGCATCCGCACGGGGACGGGTACCATCTCGTCCACCACCTCTATCCGCGGCTCCCGCATCACAACCTGGCCCGGGCGCATCGGCTCCTCCTGGCCGATCCCGTCTATCGGCTCGAAGGCAACCACTGCCGGGGCTTGTTCGCTTCTCTGAGACCGCGAACAACCCTTGCGGATCTGCTCGTTTCTGGGCGTCCGAGCAGCTCGTCCTGACCCGGCAATAGCTACTCGCGCTTGATGCGCGCCTTGTCGATCTGGATGCCTTCGAACTCCCTCGTGTCGAGTGGCTCCAGGCGCCCGACGAGCCACCGTTCCACGTCGGCATGCCGAGGCATGAACTCGGTGTGCGAGTGGACCGTCCAGACGACCGCTGACGATCGGTAGGGCTCGAAGGCGCGATCCAGGCACGCCCCGACGTCGCCGGGGCACTCGGCCACCACACGACCGATCATCAGCATGGAGTTGTTGGCCAGACGGCGCTCCGTGTCGTATCGCCTCAGAAGATATGGGGGGACCCATCGGCCGTCGACATCGAGCAGCACGAGGTCTTCCCTGCTCACTTGCTGGCCGAGGTAGCGCGAGGCCTCGCGCCACTCTTCCTTGACCGCCCACTTGTGGAAGCACAGCGTCGCCAGGAGAAGAAGCGCGGTCAGCCCGCCCAGCACGGCGTGATTGAGCACGCGGCGGCGCGATAGGTACTCGACGCCAGATCCGAGGAGGACGACGACCGGAACCACCGCGGGAAGTAACACGCGCGGGATGAGAACCGGCGCGACGAGCGCGCTCACCGCGCTGAGGAGCGCGATCGGCAGCGCATAGGCGAGCAGCAGCAGCCGCATCACCCGCGGGTCCAGCCGGGCCATGCGCGCCACGAGCCACCCCGTGACGGTCAGGATCGGAACGAACCACATCCGCCGACCGAGGCCGGCCGGCGCCACCACGCCGAGCCGGGACTGCAGCACGCTCGACAAGGGAGGGATCGCGGACACCGTCAGCAGCTGCAAGGTGGAGATGAACGGAGGCTCGGTGTCTCCGGGGGGAATCCAGCTCCGGACATCCGATGCCCGGCGAATCATGAACACGAGCCACGGCACGAAGAGGATACCGATCACCGCGTTCGCGATCACCCACGGACGCCAGCTCCGCCAGTGGCGAGCCGAGGCACCAGAAGCGGAAAGAGCAGGGCGAGCGCGGTGACGTAGAGCGCCCCGATCGCGTGACTGTACATCAGGAGCGCCCCGGCCGCGCCGTAGACGACCCACCCGCTGCGACGCTGTTGCCGTACCGCGATGACGAGTCCCCAGAAGGTGGTCGCGAAGAGAAGCCCCATCAACGCGTACATCCGGGCTTCCTGGCTGTACTTCACGTGGAAGTACGTCACGCTCAGCAAGGCCGCCGCCCAAAGGCCGGCGCTTCGGGTGAGGAGGGCCCCACCGAGGGCGTAGAGCGGCGGATGCACATCGTTCGTGTGACCGAGATGGTAGCTCCTCGTGAGGAGTGCCATCAGCAGGATGGCCAGGAGCGGGAGATGGAGCACGAGCCTCTTCGGAACGCGCGCGCCGACCATCATCGCCTGACGGTGATGCGGGGGGAGGGCTGCCCGACATGAATATGGGCACCCGAGGCCGAGCCCGGGATGGCCCCCCACGCCGCGATGAAGGGAATGCCCGCTGCGCGCAGGTGATCCATGAATGCCCGCCCTTCGGGGCTGTCAGGGTGCACCGCCACGTCGAGGGCCCCGCGGTGGTCAAGCCCCATGCGATCGTGGAGGGCGGTCTGGCCGTAGGCACTGATGGGTAACGCGCGGCCGAAGCGCGACATGAAGAACTCCTGGAGCACGGGGGTGTCCCTGACGACGGACCACGATCCGAGCCCATTGAAGCGCACAAGGCCCGGCGTCTCCTCGTAGCTGCCCCTTGGAAGGGGTGTCAGCCGTGCCAGCGCCTGGGCCACGTGCGCCTCGGTCAGCATGCGGTCGGTGTCCTTGATCGCCTGGCGCGTGTCGTCCACATCCCTTCGCGCGGCGACCAGGGCTCTCTGACCTTCCTCGAGCTCGCGCTTGGAGAGCACTTCCCGCTCGTACAGCTCCTGGCGCAGCTCGGACAGCTCGTCCCGCCGGGCCAGCTCGCGCTCGTATATGGCCAGCACACGCTCGAGAGCGGCGCGATAGCTCTGGGTCGCCGCGATTACATCGGCGGCAGTTTGCTCGAGCCGGTTCGACGGCTTCCCCTGCCCCGCCGCCGCGTTCTGAGCATGTGTCTCAGGGGGCCCGACAGCGATGGACAGGATCGCCAGGGCGCCTATCAGCTTGAAATATAACGTGTTTCTCATTTTGGACGAAGCGAGCCTCTCTGCCCTCGGACAGTTTTCGTCAGGAACGCGCAGTTTCAGGTACAGAGCGGATCGCCCGAGTGTGCGTATCTACCTGATATTACGTTCTCAATCAAGATGGCTCCCCATTTGCTCTCAAGATCTCTCCAAGATGAGGCCCTCACCGGACCCCGACAAGCAGCAGACGAGCGGACAGATCCCCAAGCGCTGGCTCATTGTCGTGGCGCGCGGCCAGGCTGACCTCTACACCCATCTCGCTCAGGCCTTCTCGCGGGACAGCAAGGTCCGCGTGATTCTCGATCGCCGGAAAGACGACACGCGCAACTCTCCGCAGATAACCCACCGGCTCCGGACCCACGGTGCGGTCATCTTCAGGCAACCCGAGTAGAAGAAGTACACAGCTTCAGGGTCAGATGAGTACCATGAGGGCCAAGATGGCTGCCGAGGTGACCGGGCGGGATCGACGTCGCTTCCCACGAATGCGGACCGCCTGGCCGGTGATCCTGGAAGCCGCCGACGGCCGCGTGGGAGTCGGCCAGGTCGTTGACGTCAGTCTCTCGGGCATGCGGATCAGCACCGATCTCGACGTCGAGCCCGACACGCCGCTCGTGCTTCGAGTCACGCTGCCCAAGGACACCGGACGGCTCGAGATCCTCGTGAAGGTGACGCGCCGCGACTCGCACGGCTTCGGGGTTTCTTTCCTCACGCTGGGTGAGGGTGAAGCGGAGCGGGTCGCCCCCTTCGTGGCACCGGGCGATATCAGGCGCTGGGCTCGCAGGGTTGCGATCAGCCTGCCGATCCGGATCGAGGCCGGGACGCAAGACGCCGAGGTCGTCCTTGGCCGCACGGTGGATCTGAGTACCTCAGGGGGCCGCCTCACGACGGACGCTCGGTTGTCCGTGGGGGACGTGGTCGTGATCGAGTTGCCCGGGCCCGAGGTCGGCGGCACTCTCCGCCTCCCCGCCCTGATCTGGGAGGTTTACACGGGCGGCGCGGTCGTGGTCTTCGCCAACCTCGCCCGGGCCGAATACCTGACGCTCCGGGATTACCTGAGCCACTTCGGCTAAGCACTTTCCCCTCCTCCGAGAAGAATTGTGGCTGACGGTCAGGGGATATCTCCCTGACAATTCTTGCACTCCAGGTTTTGTCGAGTTTCCCATCTAGTTGATTTATCTTGCGAACCCCCCGTGGCACATGCGTTGCTTCTAGCGAATGATGCTCAGATCTGCCCCGGGATTCCCTCCGCGTGGGTAGGACGATCCTCAACGGCTTTGCGATGGAGGGTAAACCGGGCGGGGGCTAGAATAGGGCTCCCGGCCCTGGCTCCCGGAGGCGCCCGCTCGGCGCCCGACGTGCTGACCGGCGAACTTTCGACAGGAGGAGAGGGTGCGATGGATAACGTGGCCGGGCCCGATGCCAAGAACGCTCTGAGCAAGTGGGTCGACGAGATGCAGGGCGTGATGAAGATGATCACGACTCTCGTCGAGGACAGCGACCGTCAGCGCGGCATCGTCGAGTCCACTCAGCGCGAGCAAGCCGAGCTTCAGCGCGAGCAGGCCGAGCTGCGGGAAGAGGTAGGCCGCCTACGCGCCGAGGTGGATCGCGAGCGCGCCGCCACCGCCACCGCCCAGCGCGAGCGCGATCAGCTGCGGACGGAGCTCACCACGCTGCAGTCCGACAACGAGCGGATCCGCACGGAGCAGGTCGAGGCCGGCGAGACTGCCTCCAAGCTGCTGGGCGAAATGAAGGAGCTCGTGAACCAGGTGGCCCACAAGTTCCAGGGGCCGTCCAAGACAAGCCCCTTCGCCCGCGAGCCGCGATCCCCCCAGCCCTGAGCACCCCATGATCTCCAAGGCCGATACGCAGGAGACCGCGGATCCGCGCGTCGGCTCTGCGCTCGGCGAGGTTCGCGCCGTCCTCGATGGTCTGCTGACAAGCCATCAGCAGACGGTGCAGCAGGAACGGCTCCGGGCCTTCCGGGAGATGGCGGGTGAAGTGGCGCACGATTTCAACAACACCCTCTCCGGCATCCTGGCTCGTGCCCAGCTCCTGCTGGCCGACGTGCAGGACCCCGATGTGCGCCGCTCGCTCCGCATGATCGAGCAGGTGGCGCTCGAGGGCGCCTGGGTCGTCCGGCGATTCCAGGACTTCAGTCGAACGCGGCCCGCACGGCCCTTCCAGCTCGTGGATCTGAACCAGCTCGTGGAGGAGATCGCGAGTTCCGCTCGATCGCGCTGGACCCAGCAGCTCTCCGCCCGCGGCATCACCGGCGAGGTCCGCAGCGAGACGAGCTCCGTGCCGGCGGTCATGGGCGACGCGGCCGAGCTCCGGCAGGTCTTGACCGCGATCGCTCTCAATGCACTGGACGCGATGCCGGAGGGGGGCACCCTGAGCTTTCGGACCGGAAGCGAGGGAGGCCGAGTCTTCTGTCAGGTTGCCGATTCGGGCATAGGGATGACCGAGCAGGTGCGCCTGCACATCTTCGATCCCTTCTTCACCACGAAGCGGGAGAAGGGCAAGGGCTTTGGCCTGAGCGGCGCCTACGCCATCGTGGATCGGCACGCCGGCGAGATGAACGTGGAGAGCGATGTCGGACGGGGCACCGTCTTCACGGTCTGGCTCCCGACGACGTCCGAGGCGAGCGACCCGAGGCCGGAAGCGACGCGGTCCACCCCGCATTCGCCGGCGGCCGCGCCACCAGCTCCGAGAGCGGCGTCCCTCGCCAAGATCCTCGTGGTCGACGACTCCGAGGAAGTGCGGGAGGTGCTCCGAGAGCTGTTGAGTCGACACGGATATACGGTCGTGACCTCTCCTGACGGAGAATCGGGCCTCGTGGAGCTCGAGACGCGCACCTTCGACCTGGCGATGGTCGATCTCGGGCTACCCGGCATTTCAGGTCTCGAGGTAGCCCATCGCCTCAAGCAGCGCTGGCCGACCACCCGGGTTGCCCTCATGACCGGGTACGGCGACCGGATGGGTCCCGAAGATGCCCACGCGCGCGGCGTCGATTTTGTCCTGGCCAAGCCCTTCTCCCTGGACCAGCTTCGCTCCGTCGTAGAGCACGCCCTCTCGCAGGCCCAGCCCCAGCCGTAACATCGCGGCTGCCGCGCCCGAGCGCAGGTTTTGCAGGCGCCGGCGATACCTAGACTAGGCGACGCGGTGGCCACACCGTCCAAGCGTTTGCACGCCATGATCACCGCTTCGCGCGCAAGACCGCAAGAATTCACGCCGCTCCTTTCCTGGAACGCGCCTTGCTCCATCGAACGCCATGGACATCGTGCTGCGGACGCTCAGCTTCGCTCCACTGCTCGGCGCGGCGGCTGGCTATGTGATTGACGGCCTGACCGGCGCGACCGCGGGATTTGTGATTCCGACGGGGCCGCTCATCGTGATGTGGCTCTTCGGGACACGCTGACAGTGGGCTACGACCGCTACGGCAGGAGCAGGAGCGTGCCGTGACCAACAGGCTGGGCCGCCTGTGGATTCGGCGAACCGGCAGCAAGACATTCGACATCATGTTCTGCCCCGCCGGCAATGGCGGTAGCCGCGCTGCGTAGTGACACGGAACACGAGATCCCCAACGTGGTGCTGACCTTGGAGCGGATGAGCAAGCTGGGGCTCTGAGTTCCGCTTCCCCTCAGCCAAAGATCAGGTAGAGCGCGAACCCAAGGGCCGCCACCCATGTCACGATGGCGATCTTGGCCGCCGCGGGCAGCATGCTCGCGCCCTGCGACCGAATAGCGTTCAGACCGACCAACACGCTCACCACCAGCGCTCCGCACAGCACCAGCGTGTCCAAGAGATTGAACGCGTCTGTCATGGCAGATCCTGAACGAAACCCGAGGGGCGTGTCACCCCTCGGGTCGCTAGCATTCGATGGTGGACGATACTGGACTTGAACCAGTGACCCCCGGCATGTGAGGCCGGTGCTCTGCCAACTGAGCTAATCGTCCGTGCTCGGGATTCTAACCACTTGCACGGAGGGTTTCAAGCCTCCCCCGCCGATTGTCACCAGGTTTGTCACCATCCAGGAGGGCGACGGCCGCCTTCCGGCCCGCGCGGCTGACGATGTGGTGGCGGCCGACGTCGGGCGGCTGCTGATGTTGGGGACTTGCAGCGCATGATTATCCCTCCGACTAAAGTCTTAATGAATCGACTAAGGTCGAATTGACACGCCTGGGGCGATCCTCGCACACTGCGTATCGCCCGTGGCCCAGCCGAAGGGGTGCGGGCGCCTAGACCCCGCGGAATCTGGCATGTCGAAGCTGTAAGACGCCTCCGGGGTGCGCTAACGGAACACCGGGGGAGGGCCACGATGCTCGCGATCTGGGTGAAGGTGAAGATCAAGGCGACGATGCGGGACAAGTTCCTGAAGGCCATCGAGGCCGACGCGCTCGCCTCGGAGCGGGACGAGCCGGGCTGCCTGCGCTTCAACGTGCTCCAGGACGAGAAGGACGCCAACGTCTATTACTTCTTCGAGGTCTACAAGGACCAGGCCGCGCTGGAGGCGCACTGCGAGACGCCGCACTATGCGATCTGGCGCGGGGTGGCCGACGTCCTGGAAGGGCCGCTGGCCGACACCTTCACCGTCGGCGCGATTCGGCGCCTGGTCGGGATCCGGTGGCAGTGGCTGCGCCGGCTGGTCTACGTGATCGGACTCTGGCCCACGGAGCCCACCCGGTGCAGGCCGGTCTTCCCGGCCGCCTCCGACTACTGGGGCAAGATGAATGATCCTCGGCAAGGTGTGCCCCTTTTGCGTGTCGGGAATGCCGGCCAGGAACCGCTGGATCGCCCGCAGTTTCTTCCCCTACCCGACTCAACTCCAGTGCCGGAAAGCTTCAACGGCGGCTTGGCCGGGAGCCGCTAGACCTCGAGTTCGACTACAACCCCGAACGCGCTCCAAGCTCAGGGCCCGATTGTCCTCACGAATCTCACGGTCACGCCGGCTCATCGGGCAGCGCTGGAAGAGGCTGGCCAGGCAGTTCCTCAGCCCGAAGCTGATTCGACCCATGTAGGAAAGCAAGGTTCTCCGAGGCCGTGCACGAGATCCACGTCGATACGGATTGATCGGCCGAGACGTGCTCCGCCATTTCGTGCTGTCGTGCGATGGGGAAACCGGCCAGGTCCGCATGAGGTACCACCGCCCCGAAGCCTGACCCGTCACGCGTGTCACCATCTTGCCACCATCACGGGCAAACAGCGCCCCCGTTGCGCCCTACCAAGGCCAGAACCAGAACGTAAAACCCCTCGGAAACCGTGCGGTTTCACGAGGGGCGTTGTGAACTCAGTGGGCATGTGAGGCCGGCGCTCGGCCAACTGAGCTAATCGTCCGTGGCGGTTTCAAGCCGGACCGACAAATTGTCATCGATCATCTCGTGCTCCTGGGCGGACGCGGGTCCACGGTCTCGGGGAGGCAGACGTAGCGGCTATTCGACTTTAAGAAGTCAGTGAGTTCCTTGGTGTTCCCTTTCATCGCCGCCATCGCCTGGGCGGCTGCGTCTTTGCAGTCCTTCTCCCCTGTCGCCCCTCCGTATGCCCCAAGAGGTGTAAAGCCCGTGCCCGTCCCAAGCCAGAGCACCCACGCGCTGTCTGCAGCGGCCAGGCTGGCGCAGACGAGCACCAAAGAACATGCGGTGATGTATATCGCGGCGATCATGTCTTCTCCTGACCCCTCCAACCGTGCCCGGAATCCCATTCGATTGACCCTCCCCGATGCCCTTCGCGAGCGTCTCGAGCACATGGATCGGGGCCAGGTGAGCGCGTCGTCGTTCCGCGAGCCTACCAGAAATGAAGCTGGCCGGGTTGCCCGTACGTACGCCTCAGGCGGTCTGATAGGGATGTCCTCCGCGCTTCCGAAGGCCGCATCCCGACGCCCATCGTGGGAAAACGGGTGCTCAACGCAAAAATGGCGCGGTCGCTAAGTTCCACCGTGTTCAGGGATCTGCTGCTGGCATGATGTCTGCGATATGCGGGCCACCATGTCTTCACATGAGGCCCGCGGAGGCGCGCCACGAGCGCAGGCGACGGAGCAGCGGCGGTTTTCGCGCGACGTCCGCCCCTGGTCGATCGTCCTCGAGACACGCTACGGCGTGCTGCGGCTTCAGCTGATCGACCTGAGCCCAGGCGGGGCCAAGATCCGCCTCACGGAACGCGTCCCGGAGGGCACCAAAGGGCGCCTCTACTTTCTCCCGCCCTATTGGCGGCCCCGGGCGATCGACGCAGTGGTCTGGCGGATTGACCTGGACGGCGCTGTGCTCCGCTTCAATACTCCGAGCATCGCTCCTCTACGCGCCGCGCACGACTCGTGGCTCTCGGCATGGGAGAACTCGGCCCCCGACTCCTGATCCGGGGGGCGGACCACTCAGAACAGCATGCTGTTGGTGAGGCGCAAGGCCTGATCGAGGCTGCTGCGTGCCCCCTCCACGTATGAGCTCGCTCTCGATGTGTCCGGCGCCTGATCCGCGCTCTCCTGGCCTTGCGGAGTGGCGGCGGCTGGCTGGCTCAGGCTGTTCTTGAGCGCATCGCTGGCGCTCAGAAGATGCGTCAGGGCCTGCTGCGCCTTCCTGCTGTTGATGCCGGAAAGCGGGTCCGGCATCTTCATGTTCGAAGAATTGATGACCATGTCGGTATAGGCAGACTCCAGCTGCGCGTACGCGCTGTTGACCAGGCGTTCGGCCCTGGGCGGGTCAGCCAGGGCCTGCAGCGCCTGCCGCTGAAGCTCCGCGCTCCTCTGGACCTTCCTCTGGATCTCCGCGGGGTCGCGGGGCGCTCGGGACTGGCCGATCGCAGAGGACGCGATGGCGACGAGCCCGAGCACCAGAAGTACGAGACTGCGAGACCGGTGCATCCACACCTCCTTGCTCGAGCCGAGCTCTGGGACGCCGGCAGCGTAAGCCCACCCGTAACGAATGTCCAGGCTCACCTGCGAGGTGCGAGACCCGAGCCGGGGCCGTTGAGATACCCGCCCGACCTGACGTAGAGTACCGGCCATGCCACGCCCCCGCCCTGAGTATGACTATGTCATCGTGGGCGGCGGTCCCGCGGCTTGTGTGATCGCAAATCGCATCAGCCGCGATCCCGCGACGCGGGTGCTGCTGCTCGAGGCGGGTACCGGCAACCTCTCCACGTCGAGGCGTCTGCTCGGCCGCTTCACGAGCTGGTTCGATCCGCACGTCCGCTGGCAGTACGAGACGATCCCTCAGCCGGCGATGAATGGCCGCCGGATCTATCTGCCTCAGGGCCGCGCCCTCGGCGGCGGCAGCGCGATCAACGCCATGACGTATGTTCGCGGCCAGCCCGCCGACTACGAGGCATGGGTCCGCGTCGGCAACGAAGGCTGGGATTTCGAGACCGTGCTCGCCGCCTTCCGGAGTCTGGAGAAGAACCAGGTCATGCAGGACCGGTTCCACGGACGCGACGGCCTGCTCAGCGTGAGCGATCAGGTGCATCCCCATCGCCTCACGCGCGCGTTCGTCGAGGCCGGTCAACAGGCGGGGTTTCCGTACAATCGCGACTTCAACGGCTCCACCCAGGAGGGCGTCGGAACCTATCAGGTCACCCAGATCAATGGCAAGCGGTGTAGCGCGGCCGACGCGTTCCTGGCCGCGGCGCGCGGTCGGTCGAACCTGCGTGTCCTCACCCATGCCTACGCGACCCGCGTGTGCTTCGACCGGCTTCGGGCGACCGGCGTCGAGTTCCTCGCGAACGGCCAGCTTCACACCGCGACGGCTGAGCGCGAGGTGATCGTGAGTGGCGGGGCGATCAACTCCCCCAAGCTCCTTCTGCTATCGGGCGTGGGCCCGGCGGACGACCTCCGGAGGCTGGGCATCCCGGTCATCCTCGACCTGCCGGGCGTGGGGAAGAACCTGCACGACCACCTGAACGCCCAGGTCATCACGCGAGCCAGCCGTCCCATCACCTATGACCACTGGGATCGCCCGCTCCCTTTCCTGAAGTTCGGCCTGCAGTTCCTCGCGTTCAACTCCGGAGTGGCCACGTCCAACCTCTGCGAGGGTGGGGCGTTTCTCAAGAGCGAGCCCGATCTCGGCACCCCGGACATCCAGCTCCACTTCATGCCCCTCATCTGGCTCGACTACGGCCGCGCCCATGTGGCCGGGCACGGGATGACCCTGGAAGCCGCGTTCCTCCAGCCCCGCAGTCGGGGCACCGTGACCCTGGCGTCGAGGGATCCGGGCACGGCGCCCGTCATCGATCCGGCGTATGGGGCCTGCTCGTCCGATATTCGCGGCCTGGTGCAGGCGGTGCGGCGCGCGCGCGAGATCATGCGGGCGCCCGCCTTCCGACCATTTGTCGGCGAGGAGCTGTATCCGGGAGCCGACCGGCAGTCCGAAGCGGCGCTCGCCGACTACGTGCGCCAGACTGCGATCACCACGTACCATCCTGTCGGGACCTGCCGAATGGGGGTCGACGACCTCGCGGTGGTAGACCCCCGGCTGCGGGTGCGCGGGCTCCAGCAGATCCGAGTCGTCGATACGTCGATCATGCCCCGAATCGTGAGCGGCAGCACGCAAGCCCCCGCGGGGATGATCGGGGAGATGGGGGCCTCCATGATCCTGGGCAAGAGCGAGTGAAGCACCCAAGGTCAGAAGCGAGGTGCCCAACCTGGAGAGTTCTTTTCTCTCCAAGCTGAGCCGCGGTTGGCTTCGGCTCGAATCCGGGCCGTATGAGCCCGTCAATTCGTGCAAATTTTCCATAGTTTGGCTACCTATCCCAAGCACTCCCTGGCACAGAGTATGCGCGGGGACCGGTTGACATGTCCGCATCTCTGCTTGGGATGTCCATCGTTGTGCCCGTCTACAACGATCGCTCGAACCTGGTGGAGTGCCTGGCGGCGATCCGAGCCACCGCCCTCCCAGGCACCGAAGTCATCGTGGTCGACGACGGCTCCACGGACGGCTCCGGGGAGGTCGCACGGCGTGCGGGGGCCCTGACGATCAGCCTCGACCAGAACTCGGGCCCGGCCGCGGCGCGCAATCATGGAGCGGCGAGAGCCGGTGGCGATGTCGTGTTCTTCGTGGACTCGGATGTAGCGGTCGCCTCCGACGCGGCTCGCCGCGTGGCCGACACCTTCGCGTCGGACCCGACATTGGCAGCGGTTTTCGGGTCGTACGATGCCCTGCCGCGGGCACCCGGGCTGATCTCGCAGTACCGAAATCTCCTGCACCACTTCGTCCACCAGCAGGGTAGTGCGGAAGCCTCCACCTTCTGGGCGGGGTGTGGCGCGGTGCGGCGGGACTCCTTTCTCGAGGTTGGCGGCTTCGACGCTGGCCGTTTTCGGCGCTCGACCATCGAGGACATCGATCTCGGGTACCGTCTGCGCCGGCGAGGCTACCGGATTCGCCTCGACAAGGCTCTCCTGGGCACCCACTTCAAGGCATGGACGCTCTACTCGGTGCTCAAGACGGACATCTTCGCCCGTGCGCTGCCCTGGTCGCGACTCGTCCTCGAGGGCGGGGGCGCGCCGAATGATCTCAATCTGAAGCGGGGGCAGCGGCTCAGCGGGTTGCTCGTGCTGCTCGCTACCGCCGCGCTGCCGCTGGCGCCGCTACACCCAAGCCTCGTGGGCCTGATCGCCATGGCCTTGGCGCTTGTGGTGGCGCTGAACTGGCCCCTGTACCGCTTTTTCCTCCGGGCGCGTGGCCTACGGTTCCTGGCGGGGGCGCTGCCGCTGCACTGGCTCTATTACCTCTACAGCAGCCTGACCTACCTCGGGGTCTGGGGTTGGGTACACGCCCGGCGTGGCCTGCGGCAGCTGGCGGGCCTGATCCCGGGCTCGCTCCCGCGAAGCGATCGAGCATGATCCGGCTGGCCTTCGTCGGATGTGGGGCCGTCACCGAGGAGGAGCACTTGCCGGCGCTTCAGGGCCTGCCCGGCGTGAGCGTTGTCGCGGCGGTGGATCCGCGCCCCGAACGGCTCCGCAAGATCTGCGACCGTTTCCAGATCCTCCGCCGATACGCTCACGTCGATGCCCTCGCCCGCGATGCCCAGGTCGACGCGGTCGGGATCTGCGTGCCGGCCGGCAGCTATGGCCAGGTAGTCCCTCCGCTGCTGGCGGCCGGCAAGCACCTCCTCGTCGAGAAACCCCCGGGGCTGGCCCTCGACGATGTGGACCAGATGATCGCCTGGGCCCGCCGCGGTCGTGCCAAGGTCATGGTGGGGTATCACATGCGGTGGCATCGTCTGGTGCGCCAGGCGAAGGCGGTCATCGACGCTGGTGTTCTGGGCGAGCTCGAGAGCATCCGAGCCGTGTGGTACGGCCCGCGGGACGACACGGATCTTCCGCCGTGGCGAGAGCGGCGCGCCCTGGGCGGAGGGGCACTCATCGAAACCGCGGTCGATCACTTCGATCTCTGGCGTTTCCTGCTCGCCAGCGATGTCGCCGAGATCTTCGCGCGAAGCCGGCCTGGGCGGCGGGACGATGAGGCGGCCGTCGTGAGCGCGGTCTTCGACAACGGGGTGCTCGGCTCGGCCGTGTTCTCCGAGAGGACCGCCGAGGACATCGAGTTCGAGGTCTGCGGCGCCGCCGGACGGCTCCGGGTTTCCTGTGTTCGCGTCGAAGGCTTGGCCTTCTATCCCGCGGGTGGCAATCCGGCCAGCCTGATGGCGCGGGCGCGCCGGATTCCGGAGGTCCTTCGGGCCCTGCCGACCGGGATGCGGAACCTGTGGACTGGCGGTGACTTCAGGAGCTCGTACCGCCACCAGTGGAGCCATTTCCTCGATGCCCTCCGAACCGACGGCCCCGTCGGCTGCACGCTCGAGGATGGCCGGGCCGCGCTCCAGACCGCGCTGGCCGCGGTCGAGTCCGCCACTGAGGGCCGTTCCGTGCGCATCAAGCAGGCCGAGCGCCATCTGATCGCGACCGGTCGGGGCGCCGCCGGCCAGCCCTCACCCGCGCCGGCCTCACCCTGATTTCATGACGAACCGCCCGGTCCACGCTGTCCCCCGTGTCACCAGCGGTCCGGTGATGCTGGACCCGGGCAACTTCACGCCGTACTACATCGATGGGCTGTGCGGCGCCTTCCACCGGCTGGGGGTCGACATCCGGGTCATCTCGGCGCCGCCGCTCTTCGAGCCGGTGGATCCCGGCGGTCAGTATCAGGTCGAGCACTGCTTCTTCCCCCTCCTGGGCGGACGCGTCGGCGGGCTGCTCCGTCACCGCACTCGACTGCGACAAATGGTGAAAGCGCTCGGTTATCCTTCCGGCCTCTGGCGAACGTGGCGCACGCTGCGTCACCGGCCGCCCAGCGTCCTCCACGTGCAGTGGGCGCTCCTGCCCCTGCTTGACGGCCTCCTCGCGCGGGCGCTCAAAGCTCGCGGCTGGCGCATCGTCCACACCGTTCACGATCCACTGCCCGGGCCGACTCGTCCGCTCGCTTCCCGACACCACCGCTGGTTTCTCTCGTGCGCCGATGCGCTGATCGTCCATACGCCGGCCCTCGCGCAGCAGGTCCTTTCTGCGTATCCAGACGCAGCCGGGCGCGTGAAGGTGATTCCGCACGGAGGAGTTCCCCAGCCACTGCCGTCGGAGACGGACCGGGTCCGTGCGCGGCAGCGGCTCGGCCTCGAGGAGGGCCGGCCCGTGCTTCTCCTCTTCGGAATGCTCAAGCCGTACAAGGGGCTGGACGATCTGCTCGCCGCGATGCCGGACATCCTCTCGCGCTTCCCTCGGTGTCTCCTCGTAGTGGCCGGCGAGGCCCTCATGTCGTTGTCGCCGATCACGGAGCTGATCGAGCGGCTCGGGCTGCGGGACTCGGTCGTCCTGCGGCCGACCTTCGTGCCCCAGGAGGAGGTCGCTTCCTACTTCACCGCCGCCGACCTGGTCGTCGTCCCGTATCGGGAGATCGCGGCGAGCGGAGTCGTGGTCACCGCGCAGGGCTACGGGCGCGCCGTCGTGGTCACGCGGGTCGGCGGCCTTCCTGAGTTCGTGGAGCCCGACTCGTGCGGGCTCGTCGTACCGCCGCGCGATCCCAAGGCGCTCGCGGCCGCGGTCTGTCGCGCCCTCGGCGATCCCGAGGAGCTGACGCGGATGGGCTATCGGGCCTGGACCCGCATCGCGCAGGACCACGACTGGATGGACGTCGCGCGCCAGACCCACGCGCTCTACGATGCGGTGAAGGCGCAGTCCTCCGAGGAGCCTGGGCCAGTGTCAGCCGGGCGCACACTGATGTTCGTCGGCGCCCATCCGGACGACGAGTCGTTCGGACCGGGAGGGACCCTGGCCAAGTACGCGGCCGACGGGGTCCGGGTCGTCTACGCGTGCGCCACCCGGGGCGAGGCCGGGGACATCGACGCCGATGGCCGGGCCCTCGGCCAGCGGCGCTGGGCGGAGCTGGAGTGCGCGGCGGCGGCGATCGGCCTGGCGACCGTGATCCACCTGGGCTACCGGGACTCGGGGATGCCCGGCTCGCCCGACAACCGACACCCGAACGCCCTCGTCGCGGCGCCTCTCGATCGGGTAGCCCGCGACATCGTCGTCGCGATCCGTCAGGTACGCCCGCAGGTGGTCATCACCTTCGATCCGATCGGGGGGTACCACCATCCAGATCACGTGGTGGTCCATCGGGCCACCGTGCGCGCCTTCGAGCAGGCCGGCCTGCCTGAGCACTGTCCCGACCTCGGCACGCCGTTCCGCGCGACCAAGCTCTACTACTGGGTGCCCTCTCGCACCATGCTCCGGCTGGGCGTGCGTGCCCTGCGTCTGGTGGGGCGGGACCCGAGCCGGGCCGGCCGGAACCGGGATGTGGATCTCGCGAGCGTCGCGGCCGTGGACTTTCCGGTGCACGCGCGGATCCGACTGTCGGGCCGGGTCGTCGCGCGCCGGCAGGCCGCGAGCACCTGTCATCGGAGTCAGCTGGGGCCGACCGGGCCCACGAGGCGGGCCGCCTGGACGCTCTCGCGGTATCTCGGCGGCACCGATCTCTTCACTCTCGCCCAACCGCGTCCCCGCATCGGCCTGGCCGAGGTCGATCTGTTCGAGGGGGTGACGCCCGTGAAGGATGTCTCATGACCGACTCTCCAGCCCAGCGAAAGATCGTCATCATCGGCGGTGGCCCGGCGGGACTCACCGCGGGCCGCGAGATGCTCAAATTCGGGCACCACCCCACCGTCGTCGAAAAGACCCCACGGGTCGGCGGCCTCGCCTGCACGGTCAACTACAAGGGCTTCCATTTCGACATGGGAGGGCATCGGTTCTTCACCAAGGTGGACGAGGTAAACAAGATCTGGCAGGAAGTGCTGGGTGGCGAGTTCCTTCGTCGCCCGCGCTTGTCGCGGATCTTCTACAACAACCGATTCTTCCACTATCCCCTCAAGCCGTTCAACGCGCTGCTCGGCCTCGGGGTCTGGCAGGCAATCCTCGTGATCCTGAGCTACCTGCGCTGGCAGATCCGCCCGCACCGACGGGAGGACACGTTCGAGCAGTGGGTCACGAATCGCTTCGGTTACCGACTCTTCTCGATCTTCTTCAAGACCTATACCGAGAAGGTCTGGGGAATTCCCTGCTCGGAGCTCCGCGCCGAGTGGGCCGCTCAACGGATCAAGGGCCTGTCCCTCCGGACCGTGCTGCTCACGATGTTCCTCAAACCCCGGCACACCATCAAGACGCTGATCGAGGAGTTCGACTATCCGCGGTTGGGTCCGGGCATGATGTGGGAGGCCGTCGCGGCCGAGATCGAGGAGAAAGGAGGTCACGTCCGGCTGGACTCCGACGTGGTGCGGATCTGCCGGACGGCCGACCGGGTCGATGCCATCGTGGTGGCCCGCGCCGGACGGGAGGAGACCATCTCCGGAACCGATTTCATCTCGAGCATGCCGGTCTCCGAGCTCGTCCTGAAGCTCTCCCCGCCGGTCCCCGCCCCGGTCGCCGAGGCCGCGCGCCGCCTGACCTATCGGGACTTCCTCACCGTGTGCCTGATCGTGCGGAAACGCGACCTGTTTCCGGACAACTGGATCTACGTGCACTCGTCCACCGTCAACGTCGGCCGGATCCAGAACTTCGCCAACTGGAGCCCGGACATGGTGCCGGACCATTCCAAGAGCAGCCTGGGTCTCGAGTACTTCTGTTCGGAAGGCGACACGCTCTGGAACACTCCCGACGAGGAGCTGATCGCGATGGGGGCACGAGAGCTCGAGGCGATCGGCCTCGCGACCCGAGCCGACGTCGAGGACGGGTGCGTCTTCCGCGTGCCCAAGGCCTACCCGGTCTACGACGCCACCTATGCGGACTGCATGGTGCGCGTGCGGGAGTTCGTGGACGGCCTCGAGAACCTGCAGACGGTGGGGCGCAATGGGCTCCACCGCTACAACAATCAGGACCACGCGATGCTCACCGGCATCCTCGCGGTGCGGAACCTCGTCCTCGGCGAGCGCAATGATCTCTGGAGCGTCAACACGGAAGCCGAATACCACGAGGAGGTCACCGAGAAGGCGCTCGGTCCGGCGCTCGACCAGTACTTCCCCCGGCTCGACCGGCTCGCCCTCGCCGGGGCCACCGGTACCGCCGGGGGCCTCCTGCTGTTCCTGGCCACGATGCTGCTCGTCCTCAAGGGCGGACCCGTGGTCGGCCCGACGCTCGGGTTGCTCGGGCAGTACTTTCCCGGCTACACTGTGACCCTGTCGGGCGGTGTGCTCGGCCTGCTGTACGGCTTCGTGGCGGGCGGAGTGCTCGGCTGGACCTTCGCGCTCCTCCGGAACACGGTGCTCCTGCTCTACATCGCGATTGTCCGTCGGCGAGTCGAGCGCGACTTGCTCCGCCGGTTCCTCGAGTTCGTGTAAAGGGAAGCCATGGAGACCGGGACGGACGACCCGCGCACGCTCGAGCGTCTGCTTGTCACGCGGATCGTCCGCTTCAACGCGACCGTCCAGGGCATCGTCACCGGACTGGTCCTCGGCCTGATCGTCTTCACCGCCACCATCTGGCTGGTCCTCAAGGGCGGCCGGGTGGTCGGCCCCCACCTGTCGTTGCTCGGCCAGTACTTCATCGGCTACCGGGTATCCTTTCTCGGTAGCCTGATCGGATTCGCCTGGGGATTCGCGGTGGGGTTCGCCCTCGGCTTCTTCGTGAGCGCCGCCTACAACTGGCTAGCGGACCTGAGGCAGCGGGCGGCAGGACGCTCCTGAGCCGGTCCACGCCCGCCTCGAGACCATGACGGTCCCGGCACGGCCGGGGAGGGCCGGTGTCCAGGTCCTCGTAGTCGGGGTGGTGCTCACCGGGATCCTGCTCCGGTTCCTGTATCTCGACGCCGACCCCGACTACTACGCGTGGATCGGCTACATCACGGACGAGGGCCGCTGGGTGGCCCACGCCCGCGAGATGGCGCTCTTCGGTCATCTCACGAACACCGACTGGCTCGTTCACCTTCTTGTCGCGCCGCTATTCCAGGCCGGAAGCTACCTCACCTTCATGCTGCTCGGCGTGAGCCTCTGGAGCAGCCGGCTCCTCACGGCCGTTTCGGGCAGCGCGATCCTGGTGCTCTTCTGGCTGGGCTTGCGTCGCGTGCTGGCGCCGTCGGCGATGCTGGTCGCGCTGGCCCTGCTCACGTTCGAAGTGGACCTGGTCATGCTGAGCCGTATGGCCGTGCCCGAGATTCCCGCCATGCTCCTCCAGCTGGCCGTCTACGTGCTCTTGGTCACCGGACGGCCGACCCGGGGCCGGCTGTTCGGGGCCGGCCTGCTGCTGCTCGCGATGGTCGCCATGAAGGCCACGACCCTTCTCATGGTCGTGATCTTCTCGGTGATCGTGCTCGTACAACCCGGGGATGAGCCCGTCCGCCGCGGGCGCGCGCTCCTGACCTTCTGGGCCGGTTTCCTCACGCCACTGCTACCCCTGCTCGCCGTGCTTGGCCTGGGCTGGCTCCCGCGCCCGGCCACTTGGGCGAACATCGGTATCCTCGGCACCTTCATCGGACTGAGCACTCCCTATTCGATTGCCGCGTTTCCCTTCGACACCGAGTTTGGCCCGGTCTTCAACATCTGGGCCCTCGGTCTCTGTCTGGCCGGCGTGGCCTGGCTCGCCCATCGCGGGGAGCCGGTGGAACCGTCGCTGCGGAGGCTGTACGTCACGGCTGGAGTCTGGTATGGCCTGTACGCCCCGCTCATGGTTGTCTCGCTGTACTTCCCCGACCGGTATCGCATACACATCCTGGTTCCCATGGCGGTGGGTATTGCCGCCGGCCTCACGCTCGCGTCTCGGGTGGGCTCACGGAGGATTGCTGAGGCCGTGCGCGGACGCGGCGCGGCGGGCGCTCTCGCGCTTTTATCCCTGAGCCTGCCGACGGCGGCGCTCTGGGCGCCGACTCTCGCCGGAGTGAGCGCCCGGGCCGGCCTGGATCCCACTCACCTCAGCCTCAAGCTGCTCTGCGTGGTCGTCACGCTGGCGATTACGAGCTGGGTCGTGCGCCGGTGCGCCCTGTCGCGTGACTCTCTCGTGCGCTGGCTGATCGTCTTCCCGATTGCCGGAGTTCTTCTCTGGCTGATCGGTCGGCGCCTGGGGGTACTCGAAGTCGGCTTCTGGCCGGCGCCGGGGCCGGCGGCCCTGCCGTGGTGGGTCGTCGGACCCTGGGTCGGGGCGCTCGTATCGTACCTTCTCGTGCGGACCGGCCGCGGCTGGGAGCGGTCGCGGTGGCTCGCGCTCGTTCCCGCTGCCGCGCTCTGCTACGGCGGCCTCGTGGTGGCCCGCGTGGCCCCGTCGTACCTGCATCCGCGCTACACGATGAAGGAAACGTCGGCGGCGCTCGGCGCTTCCCTCGCCGAAGCCCGCGACGTGATCACGAGCTCGCGCAGCGAGGGACTCTTCAACGGGAACGCGCTGGCCTACCGGTCCACACTCGGGCGCAGCTGGCCCCCGCGCAAGCCCGACCTGATCGTCATCGCATTTCGCTTCGACGACCGGGAGCAGGTTCTTCAGCGCGAGTACGAGCTGGTCGCCACGTACCGGCTCTTCATCTCTCCTGACTACGAGGACGAGCACTCGGGCACGCTGGACGCGATCCACCATCGGGAGTTCGTGAGGGTGTACGCCCGTCGGGCGGGCTGATCGGTCTCACGCTCGGCCCGGCTCGTCCCGCGAGGCCTGGTGCGCGCCGAGCGCCACCCGAATGGCCCCGAGTTCACCCGGTGCGATGATCCTGGTCAGCACCAGCGCGCCGAGATAGCTGCCCGACGCGAGGAGCCAGAGGGCGAGGTTCACCCACCACGGTCCCCGCAGCCAGAGCAGCGCGAGGAAGGGTGCGCCCAGCGCCACCGCGGCGCCCCAGGCGCGAAGCGCCCGCGGGATCTGCTCCCGGGTCCGCCATCCGAGAAATGCGGCCTGGAGGGCCGAGGCCACCAGCACCGCCCCACACGCCCCCAGGCTGGCTCCCCATGCGATCAGCGGAAGGCCCAGC
>WNFK01198977.1_pt1 | contig 25767 bp, 33 predicted proteins | sample 5400281 | NCBI WGS metagenome assembly WNFK01 (sample SAMN13153350, study PRJNA577476) | soil metagenome | isolation source: 20 cm soil on Douglas fir-dominated hillslope | place: USA:California | collected 2013-09-17
TCTAGCGCGGGGTGCGCCCGGCCCGAAGCTTTGAGGCCGCGGCGCGGGGGTGCCTACCGCGGGGCGACGGTGTCGCCGGCCAGCGCGGTGCGCAGCGCCTCCATGAAGGCCCGGATGCGGCGGGCGTTGGTCCCGAGATCGCTGCGGCCGACGCGGGAGACCGATCGGACGTCCACGCGGCTGCCCGCGCCGTCCGGCCGCACGCGCACCACGATGTCGTCGCGGAAGCCGAACCAGCGGGTGCGATCGGTGGCCTCGAGGCGCCCCTCGTCGGGCTCCGCGGCCACGATCTCCCAGCCGCACCCGCGCGCGACCTCGACCGCCTGCGCGAACACGCGGTCCGCGGGCGCGGGGAAGTGCGCGGGCCCGAGGTCGGGATAGCCCGCGCGCTGCTGGGCCGCGAGCGCGGGGCCGCCGTACTCGACGGTGTTCGGCGCGCCCTGGCGAAGCGGGAGCACCGCCACGAAGCGCGGCGGGTCGTCGAGATCGGTCGAGATGTCGTGGATCGGGGGCACCTGGCCCGCGTTGCGGAGGTGCGAGACCGGCACCACCGCGATCGCGGCCAGCAGCACGAGGGTCCCGATCGACAGGAGGGCGGTGTTGTGCGCCCGCCCGACCAGCGCCAGCACCAGGCCGGCCAGCGAGACGACCACCGCGCCCAGCCCGCCGTAGAGCGTCCAGCGGAAGATCGCGAAGCCGGTGCGGAAGTCCCACCAGTCCCAGCGGCTGCCCGCGCCGGAGAGCAGGAGCGAGACTGCCCCGAGCACCGTGAGGAGCAGACCGATGCGCGCCGTGACCGACGCCGCGCGCGCGAGTCTAGACGTCACGCGCTTGACACCGGCCGGAGGCGTGCCTAGAGTCGCGGCAGACATCACCCACCGTGCTGCCCAGGAGGCGTCTCCCATGCTGTACGAGCTTCGGACGTATCACGCGATGCCGGGCCGGCTCCCCGATCTCAACCGCCGTTTCGCCGAGATCACCATGGACTTCTTCAAGAAGCACAACATCCAGGTGGTCGGCTTCTGGACCAACGAGCTCGGGGGCTCCTCGGACCAGCTCATCTACATGCTCGCCTACGACAGCCTCGCCGACCGCGAGAAGAAGTGGGCCGCCTTCTTCACCGACAAGGATCGGCTGGCCAAGTTCGCGGAGACCGAGAAGAACGGGCCGCTGCTGCGCCGGCTCACCGCCCACATCCTGAAGCCGACCGCCTACTCGCCGATGCAGTAGATGCGGGGACTCGGGCTTCTCCTCGCGCTGGCCCTGGCCGGCTGCGGCGCCCCGATCGAGCAGACGTACACGCAGGAGGAGCTCGAGGGGAAGTGCGTGATGCGAGGGGGCTGGTGGCACCGTGATGACCTGATGGGCGGCTTCTGCGAGTTCCAGGCGCCGGGCTTCCTCTAGACGGGCGCTCAGTCCACGCGGAAGACCACGTCCGGGGTGAGCCCGCGCACGCTGGTCTGTCCGGCGAGGGCCATGGACGTCCGCAGCTCGCGCCGCAGGATGTCGAGCGTGCAGGCCACCCCGGCCGCGCCGTCGGCGGCGAGGCCCCAGAGTGCGGTGCGCCCGATCGCCACCGCGTCGGCGCCCCACGCCACGCCCTTGAGGACGTCGGTGCCGCGGGCGAAGCCGCCGTCCACGATAATGCTGGCCGCGTCGCCCACCGCGTCGCGCACCGCGGGCAGGGCGTCGATGCTCGCCTGGGTGGCGTCGAGCTGCCGGCCGCCGTGATTGGACACCCAGACGATCTCCACGCCGGCTTCGACCGCGCGGCGGGCGTCGCGCGCGGTCATGATGCCCTTGAGCCCGATCGGGAGCTTGGTGGTCTTGCGCAGCCAGTCCACGTCGGCCCAGGTGAGGCGCGCCGGGTATTCCGGATCGGGCGGGCGCGGGTTGGGCGCCTTGAGCATGGCGTCGCGCGGGCTGAACCGCGCGACGATGTCGCGCTCGCGCCGGCTGTAGACCTGCACGTCCACCGTGAGGCACACCGAGAGGTAGCCGGACGCTTCCACGCGCGCCATCAAGTCGGCCACCCAGGCCCGGTCGCCCATGTGGTAGAGCTGGAACATCTTGGGGCCGGGCGCGGCCTCCGCCACCGCCTCCACCGACCAGCCGGTGGCGCCGCTCAGGAACTGGAGCGTGTCGCCCTTGGCGGCCCCGCGGGCCATCTCGCGATCGCCCTCGGGATGGAAGAGGACGAGCCCGCCCATGGGCGCGATCACCACCGGCCAGGAGAGCGGGATGCCGATCAGCGACGTGGAGAGATCGATGTGGCGGACGTCCACCAGGATGTCCTGGCGGACGGCCAGCCGCCGGATCGCGCGCCGGTTGCGGCGGAGCGAGGTCTCGGTCTCGGTGCCGCCCGCGCCGAAGTTGTACGAGTTGCGCGGCAGGCGGGCCTTGGCCGCGCGGTGGATCTCCGGGATCGTGACGAAGGGCTCGGTCATGGCGGGTAACATAACATGCCGCTGAAGGCGGTGCCCTACCGGAGCCTGCGGACCCTGCTGCGACGGGAGCTGCTCACCGAGGAGCACGCGGGGACCGCGGACCTGACTCGCCGGCTCGCCCACGTCAATGCGGCGGGCCGCTTCACGCGCGCGGAGTTCCTCGCGATGTGCCGCTGGAAGAGCCCGCGATCGCGGCGCCACTACGAGCGCAATACCGCGGCGACGATCCGGCGCGTGTCGCGCGCGGTGCTCGCCACGCGGAGCGAGCGCGAGCGGATGATTCTCCTCATCGCGCTACCCGGAGTGAGCGTGGCGACCGCCTCCGCCATCCTCACCCTGATCGATCCGGGCCGCTACGGGGTGCTCGACATCCGCTGCTGGCAGCTCCTGTTCAGCATCCGATCGGTGGCGGGCAACGCGCGCGGGCGGGCCTTCACGGTCTCACAGTGGGAGCAGTACCTGGAGCGGCTGCGGGGCCACGCGCGCGCCCTCGGGGTCTCCGCGCGGATGATCGAGTACACCCTCTTCCACTGCCATCGCAAGCTGCAGCGCGGGCGGCTCTATGACTGACGCCGCCCGCGCGCGCTCGGATCAGGTTTCGCGGACCAGCACGACCGGCACCGGGGATGCGTGCAGCAGCTTCTCGCCGAGGCCGCCGCCGGTGAGTCGCCCCAGCCAGTTCCGGCGAGCCGCGGTCAGCACGATCACATCCGCGTCGAAGGCTTCCGCCTCCACGAGGATCTCCTGCGCGGGCTTGCCGAACCGGACCACCGTCTCCGCGGGCACCGGGCCGAGCTGCGCCTCGACGCTCTCGAGATAGTCGCGGCCCTCGGCGCTCAGGCGCTCCATCTCCTGATCCGCGTAGGCCACCACGCGCCCGGTATCGCTCACCCGATGCTCGGGGACCGGGTACACTTGCAGCAGCCGGACGCCGCCGCCGCTACCTCGGGCCAGATCGGCGGCCAGGGTCGCCGCTACCTCCGCGGATTCACTACCATCCAAGGGAACAAGAATGCGCTTTGCCATCATGGTTTTCTCCTTCCACACGCCATTTCGACGGCGGCAGGGTCGAGATGGATTCCACCTTTCTTCGTCGGCAATCGTCGGAATCCCTCGGGGGGGTCCGCGCATCTCAATCGGCGGAAGGAGATCGCCATGGTCGAGATCGCGGTGGCTACATTGGTCGGGTTGGCGCTGGTGGTGGGACCGCTCGTATGGCGGGTGGCGCTGGATCGCCGCGAGGCCCGTGCCCTGGGGATCCGCGCCTATGTCCAGTCCCTCGTGGACCGGAAGCTGGGCGGCGAGTCCTTCGTGTCGGTGCACGTGACGCCGCGCGGGCTGTGGAGCGTCGGGCAGGTGATCGTGGCCGTCCCGAGTGGCTGGGAGTCGCTGCTGGAAGAGGTCTGGCCGGTGCTGATGGCGCGCACCCCGCGCGGTTACGAGCTGGTCGTGCGCCGCGGCGTGGCCGCGGCCGCCCCGCAGCGACAGCTCCGCCGCGTCGCCTGATCCCCCGCTTGCTGGCCGGGTTCCCCCTCGCGTAACATCCGGGCGAGGGGGAACCCACCATGCACGTCGGGATGGCCGCCGTCTTCCAGAATCCGGGCCAAGCGCAGAGCGATCGTGACGTCTATGTGAACGAGCTGCGCCTGGCCGAGCTGGCCGAGCCGCTCGGGTTCGAGTCGGTGTGGGGCGTGGAGCATCACTTCACGGACTACACGATGTGCCCCGACGTCCTGCAGTTCCTCTCCTACATGGCCGGCCGCACCCGTACCATCCAGCTCGGCTCCATGGTGGTCGTGCTCCCGTGGCACGACCCGATGCGGGTGGCCGAGGAAGTCTCGATGCTCGACAACCTGTCGGGCGGCCGCCTGATCCTCGGCATGGGGCGCGGCGCGGGCAAGGTGGAGTTCGACGGCTTCCGGCTCTCGATGGACGAGTCACGCTCGCGCTTCGTGGAGTGCGCGGAGATGCTGCTGCGCGGGCTCGAGCAAGGCTACTGCGAGTACGACGGCGCCTTCGTCAAGCAGCCGCGCGCCGCGATCCGTCCCGCCCCGTTCAAGTCCTTCCGCGGGCGGACCTACGCGGCGGCGGTCTCCCCGGAGTCGGTGCGGATCATGGCCGAGCTGGGCGTCGGCATCCTGATCATTCCCCAGAAGCCGTGGAAGGAAGTCGCGCGCGAGCTGGAAGCCTACCGCGAGGTCTACCGCCGGGTGAACGGGGTGGACGCGCCCCCGCCGATCTCGGCGGGCTGGACCTTCTGCGACCCGAGCGGGGCCCGCGCCGAGGAGATGGCGCGCCGGTACATCGGCGGCTACTACCAGACCGTGCTCGATCACTACCAGTTCCAGGGCGACCACCTGGCCCACACCAAGGGCTACGAGTACTACGGCAAAATGGCGGAGAAGATCCACCAGTACGGCACCGACACCGTCATCGACTACTTCATGAACCTGCAGGTGTGGGGCACGCCCGAGCAGTGCTACGAGAAGATCCTGGACATCCACGGGCGCACCGGCAACAGCCACTACGTCGGTGTGTTCGGCTACGCGGGCATGCCCTATGACGAGGCGGAGCGTAACCTGCGCCTCTTCGCCCGGGACGTGATGCCGGAGCTGCAGAAGCTCGACACCACCGCGGCCCCGGCCGGCCGCGCCCGCGCCGCCGAGAAGCCCGGCGTCAGTCTGCTGGGCTCCTAGCGTCATCACCCTCTCCTCTCGGGGGAGAGGGCAGGTTGACTGGGCCGAGGACGCTACGCCACCGATCCGCCGTCCACCGGATAGATCCCGCCCGCGATGCGGTCGTGGACGGCGGCCGGATTCGCGGGGCGGTGGTCCTCCTCGAAGGCGTCCTCCGGATACTCCACCAGCGGGCGCACCGCGCCCAGGATGCCCGCGTTGTTGAAGAAGCAGTCGATGCCGCCGAAGCGATCGGCGACCGCCGCGGCGTAGCGCGTCACGTCGGCGGACCGGGTCACGTCGGCCTCGACGGTGAGCCCGGTGCCGCCCGCCTTCTCCACCGCGGCCAGCGACTCGCGCAGGCCGTCGCGCGAGACGTCGACCAGCCCGACCCGCGCCCCCTCCGCGGCGAACCGCACCGCGGTGGCCCGGCCGATGCCGCCGGCCGCGCCGGTGATCAGCACGACCTTCTTATCGAACCGGGGGCCGTCGAAGTGGGGCGCGGTCATCCCCGTCCTCAGATGGCGGCGACGATCATGATCGGGGTGTTGGCCGGATCCACCCAGGCGTCCCAGGCCGCGTTCATGTCGTTGTAGAGCGCCATGCTGGCGACGTAGATCGTGGCCGAGAGCAGCTTGGACTTGTGGCTGCCGGTGGCGGCCAGGAGATCGTCGATCTTCTTCAAGATCTGCTCGGTCTGGCCCCTGGCGTCGGCCGAGGGATCGCCGGCCACGAGGCCGGCCAGGTAGACGGTGTTGCCGTGAACGACGGCCTGGCTCAGTCGGGGTCCGACGCCGTGACGCTTGACGCTCATCGCGCGCTCCTTGTCGTTGAAGGGTTGGTTGGCCGAATACGGTCGAGCGGCGTATGATTCTGTCACAATTCGGCCGGCGCGTCGGGTTTTCTGGCGCGGAGAGGACGTGTGGTGGACTTTCGAAGAGCGGTGGGCGTGGCGGCGCTGGCGCTGCTGCTGCTCGCGTGCGAGCGCGAGGAGAAGATGGTGCGCGAGGACCTGCCGATGGCCCGCACCACCAAGGCCCGCAGCGACGCGCAGGCGATCGCGACCGCGGTCAACGGCTATCGCGCGAGCTGCGGCGGCTCGCTGCCCGAGTCGCTGGAGGTCCTGACCGCCCAGACCACCGTGGGCGGCGCGCCGTGCGGCCCGATGCTCGGGTCCATCCCGACCCCGCCGCCCGGCTGGTCCGCCTACGTCTACACGCGCCAGGGCGACGCGTCCTTCACCGTGACCTCGACCAGCGGCGCCCAGACCGTCTCGGCGCCGTAGCGCGGCCCAGAGTGCGCCGATGATCCGCGTGACCCGACGACAGGTGCTGGGAGGCGGCGCCGCCGCGCTCGTGGCCGCGCTGCACCGCGGCCCACGGGCCGGAGCCCAGAACGCCTCGGCCGGACCGCCGGCGGCGCAGCTCGTCGAGGATCTCGTGGCGGCCAACCGCATCCTGGCGGACCAGGGCGTCCTCGACGGCTACGGGCACGTGAGCGCGCGGCACGATCGCGATCCCGCCCGCTTCCTCATGTCCCGCTCGCTGGCCCCCGAGCTGGTGACCGCGGCCGACGTCCTGGAATACGACCTGGACAGCGAGCCGGTGGACGCGCGCGGGCGCCCGAGCTATCTCGAGCGCTACATCCACGGGGAGATCTATCGCGCCCGGCCCGACGTGCAGGCGGTCGTGCACAGCCACTCGCCGTCGGTGATCCCGTTCGGGGTGACCGGGGTCCCGCTGCGGCCGCTCTACCACATGAGCGCGTTCCTCGCCGCCGGGGCGCCGGTCTGGGACATCCGCGCCGCCGCGGGCGCCACCGACATGCTGGTGCGCACGCCGGCCATCGGGCGCGCGCTCGCGCAGAGCCTGGGCTCCCACGCGGTGGTGCTCATGCGCGGCCACGGGGTCGTCGTGGTGGGGGGCGGGCTGCCCCACGTGGTGTTCCGGAGCGTCTACACCGAGGTCAACGCGCGGTTGCAGGCGCAGGCGATGGGGCTGGGCGGTCCCGTGATCTATCTGAGCCCGGAGGAAGCGAAGCGCGCCGAGGGGTCGGTCGGCGGCACGCTCGGCCGCCCGTGGGAGCTGTGGAAGCGCAAACTGAGGAGGGATCCGTGACCGCGATCACCGAGCTCGAGACGCCCGCCGTGACGGTTCACCTGGACGTGATGGCGGACAATATCCGCCGCGTGCAAGCCCACCTGACTCGCCACGGGCTCGGCAATCGCCCGCACATCAAGACGCACAAGATCCCGGCCATCGGCCAGATGCAGATGGCCGCGGGCGCGGTGGGCATCACCTGCCAGAAGCTCGGCGAGGTGGAGGTCTTCGCCGACGCCAAGGTGGCCGACGACGTGCTGCTCACCTACAACATCCTCGGCGCGGCCAAGACCGAGCGGCTGATGGCCCTCGCGCGGCGGGTGCCGCGGCTCGCGGTGGTGCTCGACAACGAGGTGGTGGCCCGCGAGCTGTCCGCGGCGGCGGCGCGGCACCACGTGGACCTCGAGTTCCTCGTCGAGTGCGATACCGGGTTCCGGCGCACCGGCGTCCAGACGCCCGACGAGGCCTTCGCGCTCGCCCGCACCGCCATGAAGCTCCCGGGTCTGCGCTTCAAGGGGCTCATGACCTTCCCCAATCGCGATCCCGACACCCGCGAGTTCTTCGAGCCCGCGCTCGCGCTCTTCGAGCACGCCGGCATCCCGGTGCCGGTGGTCTCGGGCGGCGGCACGCCCGCGCTCGCCACGGTGGACCGCTTCCCGATGCTGACCGAGCATCGCGCGGGGACCTGCGTCTACAACGACGCGATGGTGGTGTCGAGCGGTACCGCCACGTGGGAGCAGTGCGCGATGCGCGTGCGCGCCACCGTGGTGAGCCGGCCGACCGGCGACCGCGGCGTGCTCGACGCGGGGAGCAAGGTGCTCACCTCGGACCTCTATCACATGAGGGGCTACGGCCACGTCATGGAGTACCCGGAGGCGCACGTGACCCATCTCTCCGAGGAGCACGCGGTGGTGGACTTCGCGGGGTGCGCGGAGCGGCCGAAGGTCGGCGAGGTCGTGAGCGTGGTGCCCAACCACTGCTGCGTGGTCACCAACATGGTGGACGAAGTCTACGGCGTGCGGAACGATCGGATCGAGGTCGTCTGGCCGGTGGCCGCGCGCGGCCGGGTGCAGTGAGCGCGACCCGGACCGGCGCGCACCTGGTCGTGGAGGCGCTGGTCGCCGCCGGCGTCCGGCAGCTGTTCTCGCTGTCGGGCAACCAGATCCTCTCGGTCTACGACGCGACCCTCGGCAGCGGGCTCTCGATCCTGCACACCCGGCACGAGGCGGCGGCCGTGCACATGGCGGACGCCTGGGGGCGGCTCACCGAGGAGCCGGGCGTGGCCCTGGTCACCGCCGGGCCCGGACACTGCAACGCGATCTCGGCCCTCTACGGCGCGCTGATGTCCGAGTCGCCGGTGGTGCTGCTGAGCGGGCACGCGCCCACCGCGCAGCTCGGCCGCGGAGCCTTCCAGGAGATGGACCAGGCCGCGGTGGCCGCACCGGTCTGCAAGGCCTCGTGGATGGCGAAGGACGCGGCGCGGCTCGGCGAGGACATCGCGACCGCGCTCGACCTGGCGAGGAGCGGGCGGCCCGGGCCCGTGCACGTGAGCCTGCCCGGCGATTTGCTCGAGGCGAAGGTGGCCGCGGGGGACGGCGCACGGGCGCCGCGACGGGAGCCGCCGGGGGCGGCCGCGGCCGCGGAGGTGGAGCAGGCGCTGGCGCTGCTCGGGGCGGCGCGGCGGCCCGTCATCCTGATGGGCGGGGCGATGGCCCGCGGGGCGCGCCGCGAGGCGGTGGCGCGGCTCGGCGAGGCCACCGGCGTGCCCGCGCTGCCCATGGAGAGCCCGCGCGGGTTCAACGACCCGTGGCTGCACCTGGCCGCCCCGCTGCTCGCGCAGGCCGACCTGCTGCTCCTGCTGGGCAAGAAGCCGGACTTCGTGGTGCGCTTCGCGCAGCCCCCCGCGGTGGCCGCGGGCTGCCGGGTGATCCAGGTGGATGCCGACGCGGCCTCGCTACGCGCGGGCGCGGCGCTCGGGATCGTGGCCGATCCCGCGGTGGTGGCGGATCAGCTCGCCGCCGCGGCCCGCGGGCGGGCCTGGGGCCATCGCGCGTGGGGCGACGAGATCGTGCGCGCGCGGGCGACGGCGCCCGGCCCGTGGGCCGAGGCGCGACGCTCGGCGCGAGCGCCGATCCACCCGCTGCGGGTGTGCGCGGCGCTCCAGCCCCATCTCGACCGCGGCGCGATCCTGGTCGCCGACGGCGGGGAGTTCGGGCAGTGGGTGCAGGCCGGGCTCGAGGCGGAGACGCGCCTGATCAACGGCCCGGCGGGGTCCATCGGCAGCGCGATCCCGATGGCGATCGCGGCCCGGCTCCGCCATCCCGACCGGCCCGTGCTCGCGGTGCTGGGCGACGGCACCTTCGGCTTCCACGCCTTCGAGCTGGACACCGCGGCGCGCTACCGGCTGCCGATCGTCACCGTGATCGGCAACGACGCTCGCTGGAACGCGGAGCACCAGCTCCAGATCCAGCACTATGGCGCCGATCGTACCGTGGGGTGCGAGCTCGCGCCCTCGCGCTACGACCGGCTTGCCGCCGCGCTCGGCGCCCACGGCGAGCACGTGGAGCGCGCGGACGACCTCGAGCCCGCCCTCGACCGCGCGCTGCGCTCCGGCCTCCCCGCCATCATCAACGTCGCCATCGAAGGCCTCGCCGCCCCCACCTACACCGCCACCAGGTCCCACTGACGATCGGGGTCAGGTCTTGAATTACGACATTTTTCGCCTGTCGCCCCTGTCAGCGCCGTGCGAAATGTCGGAATGTAAGACCTGACCCCGTCAGATGGTGATGCGGCGGCGGGCGGTGGCGCGGTCCCACTTGCGGGCGGGATCCTCGTCGAAGAGGAGGGCTTCGTCGGCGGGCACCGTGATCCAGGCGCCGCGCTCGATCTCGCCCTCGAGCTGGCCGGGGGCCCAGCCCGCGTAGCCGATCGCGAACAGCGACTTGCGCGGGCCCGCGCCACGGGCGATGTCGCCGAGCGCGGTGAGCACGCCGGGCGTCGGCGTCATCGCGATGTCGCCCGCGATACGCTCGGTGCCCTCCGTGGCGTACTCCGCGGTGTGCAGCAGGAAGCCCTGCCCGATCTCGACCGGCCCGCCGTAGTGCGCGCGCACGGTGCCGGTGACCCCGCGGTCGTCGCGGCCGAACTTCCGCAGCAAGGGGCCCAGCGGCATGTCCCGCACCGGGCGGTTGACCACCAGGCCCATCGCCCCGCTCGCGTCGTGCCGGACCATGTAGATGACGGTGCGCGCGAAGGCGGGGGCGCGCAGGGCCTCGGTGGCCACGAGGAACTGCCCGGCGAGACCGGGCGCGGCCTGCGCGACCGCACGCGGTGGGGAGGCGGCCGCGCTCGGCGATGCCGAGCCCAAAGGCCCCGCCCCGGCCCACGCCAGCCCGGCCATCACACCGAGCACGGCGGCGGCGCGCGTCAGCAGACCGGCGGGAGGCATGGCACAGTATAGCGAATGGCCCTCCCCGCCGGGCTGCGCGCCCTCGGCCACCGGGACTTCCGCCTGTTCTGGTGCGGCCAGCTCGTCTCCCTCGTCGGCACGTGGATGCAGAGCGTCGGGCAATCGTGGCTCGTGCTCGACCTGACGAACTCCCCGTTCCGTCTCGGCCTGATCGGCGCGCTCCAGTTCGGCCCGATCCTTCTCTTCTCGTTCCTGTCCGGGGCGATCAGCGATCGGGTGCGCAAGCGGCGCCTGCTCCTCGGCACCCAGACCGCGCTGATGGTGCAGGCCTTCACGCTGGCCGCGCTGGTCTGGAGCGGCCACGTGCAGTTCTGGCACGTGGCGGTGCTGGCCGCCCTCTATGGCCTCGCCACCACGCTCGACATGCCGTCGCGCCAGTCCTACCTCGCCCACCTGGTGCCCCGCGGCGACCTCATGAACGCGATCGCGCTGAACTCGGCGGTCTTCAACGGCGCCCGCGTGGTCGGCCCCGCGGTGGCGGGCCTCCTGGTGGCGCGCTACGGCACCGCGGCCGCCTTCGTGATGAACGGGGCGAGCTTCATCGCGGTGATCGCCGCTCTCGCGGCGATCCGCACCGAGGGCGCGCCGAGCCCGCGCCGCGGCATCGGTCTCCGCGCCGAGATCGCGGAAGGCGTGCGCTACGCGGCGGGCACGCCGCGCGTCGCGCTCGTGATGAGCCTGCTCGTGGTGGTGAGCCTCTTCGTGATCAACATGAACGTGCTGGTGCCCCTGATCGCCCGCGAGGTCCTGCACGAGGGGGCGCACGGCTTCGGCCTTCTGATGGCCTCGCTGGGCCTGGGCGCGATGGCGGGCGCGCTCGCGGTGGCGGCCCTCGCGGTCGGGCGCCCGCCGCTCGGGATGGTGGTGGGGCCCGCGCTGGCCGCGGCGGGCCTGCTGCTCGTGCTCTCCACCGCGCGCCACTTCGGCACGACCGCGGCGGTACTGGTGGCGCTCGGCTTCGCGCAGATCGTCTTCATGACGAGCTGCAATACCACCGTGCAGATCGCGGTTCCCGACGAGCTGCGGGGGCGCGTGATGGGTCTCTACGCGCTCGTCTTCGCGGGCATGACGCCGATCGGGGCGCTGATCATGGGTACGGTGGCCGAGCACTGGGGCGTCTCGCGCGCCTGCGCGGTGGGCGGGGGCGCCGGGCTCGTCCTGATCCTGGCGCTCACCATCGGGTGGCGGCGCCGGCATCCCGCGTCCGCGGGGCCGGTGCCGTCGGCGCCCCCCGCGGCTCCCTGACCGGCGGGCGAAGAATACTCCGCTCCGGTAAGCCTTACCGGCACCGCGGGCATCCTCCGGCCGTCCACTCGCCCGTGTTTCTCCACGTTTCCGACTCGGCACACGCCTTGCGATATCACGGAGGAAGGAGGGTCAAGCCATGATGGAAGCCATCTCGTTCTTCATCTCGCTGTTCGTGATCTCGGCCGGGGCGCTGCTGGTCACGATCGCGTCGATCCTCCACCTCGCGTGGCTCGCCGTGGTGATTCCGCTCCTGGTCGCGGCCGCCGCCGCGTGCGGCCTGTACGCGCTCGGGCGCCGCGGGCCACGGCACGTGAGCCGTGCCGGTGATCGCGATACGTCCTCCAAGAAATCGCACCGGATCGCCGCGTAGCGAGCGCCCGCGCGCGCGCCGAGCATTGCGTTGCGTGGGACGAGGCTCCATAATCCGGTCTCGTTCGCCATGGACCAGTCTGCCGACGCCGAGCGACACGCGCGCCCGACCCCCGACATCACCTCGACCGCCGACACCGTGCCGGTGCGCGAGACGCATCGGTTCGACGTCGCCGCGCTCGAGCGCTACATGGCCCAGCACGTGGCGGGCTTCAAGGGGCCGGTCACGGTGAGCCAGTTCCAGGGCGGCCAGTCCAATCCGACCTATCGCCTGAGCTCCCCGAGCGGCGAGTACGTGCTGCGCCGCAAGCCCCCCGGCAAGCTCCTGCCCTCGGCCCACGCGGTGGATCGCGAGTACCGCATCATCACCGCGCTCGCTCGCACCACCGTCCCGGTGCCGCGCACCTACGCGCTCTGCGAGGACGACGCGGTGATCGGCACCGCGTTCTTCATCATGGAATGGGTGTCGGGACGGGTCATGGCCGATCCGCTGCTCCCCGGGGTGAGCCGGGCGGATCGTGGGCGCATCTACGACTCGATGAACGAGGTGCTCGCCCGGCTGCATACCGTGGATCTCGCGGCCACCGGGCTCACCGACTACGGGCGGCCGGGCAGCTACTTCGCCCGCCAGATCCACCGCTGGACGACCCAGTACCGCGCCTCGGAGACCGAGCGCATCGAGGCCATGGAGCGGCTGATCGCGTGGCTGCCCGAGCACGTGCCCGCGGAGGAGTCGCCCACGGTGGTCCACGGGGACTTCCGGCCCGGCAATCTGATCGTCCACCCGACGGAGCCTCGGGTGGTGGCGGTGCTCGACTGGGAGCTCTCCACGCTCGGCAGCCCGCTGGCCGACCTCGCCTACAACTGCATGCCGTACCGGCTCCTGCCCAGCACGCTGGGTGGCGTGCTCGGGGCCGACCTGGACGAGCTGGGGCTGCCGACGGAAGTGGACTACGTGGCGACCTACTGCCGGCGCACCGGGCGCGCGCGCATCACCGACTGGGAGTTCTACCTGGCCTTCGCCATGTTCCGCCTGGCCGCCATCGCCCAGGGGATCATGGGCCGCGTGATCGCGGGCACCGCCAACGATCCCAACGCGCGCTCGCGCGGGGAGCGGGCGCGGCCCCTGGCCGAGGCGGGCTGGGAGACGGTCAGTCAGGCTGCTGGCTGAAGCCGACTCGCCCCACGACCGGCAGCTTCAGCGCCGGCCGCTTGACGTCCACCCCGAAGGTCAGGCTCAGCACGTTCAGCTCGACCCCCTCCTCCACGCCGGCCAGCACGCCCAGCAGCCCGAAGAGCGAGACCTGGACGCCGGTGCCGCTCGGGCTCATGGCGACCGGCCGGCCGCCCGGGATGAAGTCCTTGCCGATGGCGGTGGCGGGCAGGTCCAGGCGCAGCTCCGGGACGGCTCGCCCCAGGTAGGCGGTGAAGGTATTGCTGTTGGGCCCTGGCCACGTGCGGTAGCTGGTCGGGTAGGGGTAGGCTTCGACCGCGGCCTGGATCCGGGAGATCAGCTCGTCCACGCCGTCGCCTCGCCGGTCCACCAGGCGCTCGGGCCGCGATCCGAACCAGTAGTTGTCTGGCCCGCTCCGGTTCACCCGCACCGCCGGGGCCCCGTTCCCGACGCCCCAACCCATGACCTCGTAACGGGTATAGGCCGGCGCGCCGCTCGGTTTCAAAGCAATCCAGGTGTGGACCGCCATCACGCCCCGCCACCCCACCGTCCGGGCGGCATAGATCTGGATGACGGCGTCGGGGGTGGCGGCGGGATCCGGAGCCTGCCCGGACGAGTCGCGCCTGAGCTCCCACCAGCTCTGCCCGGCCCGCTCGAACACCGCGCAGCCCCCGGCCAGCAGCAGGAGGAGGGCCCCGAGCGTGGCCCCCCAGGCCAGGCGGGTTACCGCGGCGTGTAGCGGAAGGGAGCCCAGCCCATCCCCTCGATCGGCTTCGGGGTGTAGGGGGCGGGGCGGGGGGCCGCCGGGGCGGCCTTCGCAGCGGTGCTCTTGGCGGGCGCCTTGGCGGCCGGCTTCTTGGTCGGCTTGGCCTTGGCGCGCGCGGGCGACGCCTTCGTCTTCTTCTTGGGAGCGCTCTTGCTTTTCATGCGGCCGAATCTACCTCAATGCTCTCGTCGCGGTCAATGCGTCGCGTACACTTCACGCCCACGGAGGAAATCTCATGCGACTGACGAAAGCGCAGGCGAAGCTGATCCAGTGGGAGCGCGTGGCGCGGGTCGCCACCGTGGGCGCGGCGGGCATGCCGCACCTCGTGCCGGTCTGCCAGATCCTCGTCGGCGGCAAGATCTACTTCGCGTCGGGGAAGAAGGGGCGCAAGGTGCTCAACCTCCGCGCCAACCCGAAGCTCGCCCTGACCGTGGATCTCTACTCGGACGACTGGGACCAGATCCAGGGCGTGATGGTGCAGGGCCCGGCGCGGGTGATCGAGCGGGGCCCGCGCTTCCGCGGCCTGCGCCGCCGGCTCTACGCAAAATATCCGCAGTACCCGCGCGAGGCCGCGCTCGGCGAGTCGGACTCGGTGATCGTGGAGCTGACGCCGACCCACGCCTTCTCCTGGTAATCCTTACACGCCGCCGTGTAATTCCTCCTAGTCCCGTCGCCGCGTACGAGGGGCAAACGCCTCGTGAGCGCGCGATTGCCTCCGCCGCGGAGCCGCCGCGGTGGCATGTGGGTTGCCCTGAACTTTCCCGCGAGTCACAGCGTTACACCCACGAGCAAGGAGGCGGCAGATGAGGACGGCGGTGAACCAGCGACTCACGGGCTTCGTCATGGTGCTGGCGCTGACGCTGACGATGGCGCCGGCGGCGATGGCCGACGACACCAAGGCCAGGCAGGGCGCGCAGCAGGTGGAGAGCGGCGCCAAGCAGATCGGCCAGGGCGTGCAGGACACCGCCAAGGGCATCGGCCAGACCGTGGTGGGGGGCGCCGAGACGGCGGGGCAGAAGATCAAGGAGGCGGGACGGGCGGCCGAGCCGGACGCCAAATCGGCCTGGACCAAGACCAAGGAAGGGGCCGTGTCGTTCGGCCACGGCGTGAAGAATTTCTTCACGAACCTGTTCGACTAACCAGCGGCAAGCAAACCTCAACAACCAAATCTCGACGTAGATAGAGGAGCAACTCGATATGAAGACCCGTGTGATGTCTCTCGTAACCGCGACGGTGTTCGCGCTCGGCGTGGCCGGTGCGGCGATGGCTCAGACCCCGACCACCCCGACGACTCCGGCCCCCGCGCCCGCGCAGACCGCGCCGCCCGCGAAGGGCGGCGACATGCAGATGGAGAAGAAGGACAAGAAGGCGGCCGACAAGGGGCACGCCAAGAAGAAGCATGCGGCCAAGAAGGACGGCGACATGAAGACGGCGCCCGAGACCAAGGCTCCCGAGACGAAGGCGCCCGAAGTCAAGAAGTAGGCTCGAGAAGCAGGTAGTGTCCAGCCGCGCGAGGGATCGCGCGTTCACATAGGCGCGGCGGCGCGGGGGGAGCACCCCCGCGCCGCCTGCTCCCCCTCCCTTCTTCTCTCTCCCCTTCGGGGAGGAATCAGGCTGAAGGCTCTCGCAGTTTCCCCTTCAGGATCTTCCCGGTCGCGCTCTTCGGCAGCTCGTCCACGATCGTGATCCGCCGCGGATACTTGTAGCCGGCCAACCGCGCGCGACAGAACGCGATCAGCTCGTCCGGATCGGCCGCGGCGCGCGACCGCAACGTCACGAACGCGGCGACCTCCTCGCCGAGCTCCGCGTGCGCGACGCCGACCACCGCCGCCTCGGCCACCGCGGGATGGCCGAGCAGCGCCGTCTCCACCTCGCCGGGCACCACCGAGTAGCCGCCGCGCAGGATCAGCTCGCGCTTGCGGCCCACGATGCTCACGTAGCCGCCGGGCGAGATCGTGGCGAGATCGCCGGTCTTGAACCAGCCGCCGTCGAGGACCGCGGCGGTCTCCTCGGGCGCGCGCAGGTAGCCGTCCATCGCGGCGGGCGAGCGGATCCACAGCTCGTCGGCGACCAGGCGCAGCTCGACGCCCGGCACCGCGCGGCCGATCGCGTCCGGCAGATCGGTCGCCTCGCCGGCCAGGTACGAGATGGGCCGGAACAGCTCGGTCATCCCGTAGCCGCGCACGATGCGCACCCCGGTGCGCCGCCGCCACTCGCGGGCCAGCGGCCACGGGCAGGGCGCCGCGCCGGAGACGGCGAGGCGCAGGCTCGTGACGTCCGCGCCGTCCAGCGCGGGCGACTCGAGGATGCGCGCGAACATCGTGGCCACGCCGGGGAACACGGTCACCCGGTGCTGATCAATCGTCTTGAGAGTCTCCTCGGGCGTGAAGCGCTCCTGCAGCACCACGGTGACGCCGGCCAGCAGCGGGGCCAGCAGCGCCCCGTTGAGACCGAACGAGTGGGCGAGCGGCAGCGCGGCCAGCACGCGATCGTCCGGGGCGAGCGCCATCACCGGGCCGGCCCAGGATTCGTTGGCGACGGCGAGCGCGGCGTGGGAGAGCACCGCGCCCTTGGGCTGCCCGGTGCTGCCCGACGTATAGAGGATGATGCCGGGCGCGGCGGCGTCCGCGATCCGCCGCGTCGCGGCGCCGTCCTCGGCGGGCGCGGTGTCCACCACCGCCTTCGGGCCCAGGTGGCCGAGGATGCGGTCGCGCTCGTCGGCGGCCAGCAGCGGGTTGAGCGGCGCCACCGTCGCGCCGAGCGCGAGGCCGCCCCAGAGCGCGGCGACGAGGCCCCACGTGTTGGGCAGGAGCAGCGCGACCACGTCGCCCGCGCCCACGCCCTGGCGCGCGAGCCGCCGGGCCATGCCGGCCGCGCGCGTCTCGAGCGCGCGCCAGCTGAGCGCGCCGCCGTCCCAGACCAGCGCGGGATGCTCGGGCCGCCGGCGCGCGGCGTCGGCGAGCAGCGCGGCGACGTTCGGCGTCGGCTCGGTCGTCACGAGGCGGGAGCGGCCGCTACTCCAGGTAGTCCTTCAGGTCGAGGCGCTTCCACACCGCGGGCGGCACGCGGTGGCGCGGGGTGTAGCCGGCCAGCGAGGGCTTGGCGGTCGCGTCCACGCCCCACTTGCCCGAGTAGCCGTCCTCGCGGGACGAGGGGTCGAGGTCGGAGCCGCGCGCGTTGCTGATGATCGTGATGTCGCGGTCGGGCTGGCAGCGGGTGGCGATGGCCCACGTGACCTGGCGGTCGTCGAAGATGTTGACGTCCTCGTCCACCACCACCACGCGCTTCATGTAGAGGTCGGCGCCCAGCACGGACAGGATCGCGTTCTTGGCCTGGCCGATCAGCCGCTGCTCGATGGAGACGTAGCAGGTGAAGGGCGCGGGCACGCGCACCGCCTTCACCGAGGGCACCATGGCGCGGACCGCGCGGTAGAGGTTGGCCTCCATCGGGATCGTGGAGAGCAGCATGTGGTCGAGGTGGGCCACCGTGATGTCCTGGAAGTAGGCGCCCCGGCGGTGGGTGATGGCCTTGACCTGCACCACCTCGCGGGGGCGCTCGCCCAGGCTGTAGCCGGTGAACTCGCCGAAGGGGCCCTCGGGCGTCCGCGCGCCGGGCAGGATCTCCGCCTCGATGATCATCTCGGCGTGGGCGGGGGCCAGCACGTCGGAGGTCTGGCACTTGACCAGCTCGAGGGGCTCGCGCAGGAGCGCGCCCATGATCGCGCGCTCGTCCTCGTCGATGGAGCCGATGGCGAGCGCGCCCAGCGCGATGGCCGGGTGCACCCCGATGGCGAAGGCCACCGGCAGCGGCCGGCCGAGCGACTCCGCGATGCGCTGGAACTCCCAGAGGTGCTTGCCCGCGGTCAGGTGGATCGAGGTGCGGTCCCGTCCCTGGATCATCAGGCGGTTGTAGGCGCAGTTCCACGTCTCGCTCGACGGGTCCTTTGCGAACGAGATCGCGGAGGTGAGATAGGCGCCCGCGTCGCCCTCGTGGTGCAGGAGCTGCGGCAGGTCGTAGAGATTGACGCGGTCGCCGGTGAGCACCACGTCCTGGCAGGGCCCGCTCGCGACGACCCGCGGCGGGATGGGCCTGTCCATCGCGCGCACATAGGTCGCCAGCATGTCCTCGGGCGCCGCGCCCATGGCGAGGGCCAGGCGCGCGCGGCTCGCGTGCAGGTTGGTCAGCACCGGGAACTGGGTGCCGCGCACCCGCTCGCAGATCAGGACCGGGCGTCGGCGCCCCTCGCGCTCGAGCTTCACGACCAGCGCGGTGATCTCGTAGGCCGGGTCCAGCTCCCGGGAGACCACCACCAGGTCCTCCGGCTTACTCCGCTTGATTTCGTCGAGATATCCGGGAAGGCTCTGCGCCATGTCGCGTCCCTCTGGTTCGGGTGTTGGAGCCACGAGCGAGCGATGGATTGCTCGGGCAGCATAGCATGAGGCTCACGACTAGACCGGCCAGGTCTCCTGGCGCCAGCCCATATCCCAGAACATCCACTCGTAGCGGCTGGTGGTGACGAAGTGCCGCCGCATGCTCTCGCGCTCGTGGTCGCGCAGGCCCTCGGCCAGCGCGTCGGTGCACGCGAGCACGTCGCGCACCACCGCGCCGAACTCCTCGGAGGCGTAGGTGCCGAAGCGCGGCGACCGACTCGTGGAAGGGCCCCGCGTGCGCGGTGGCCAGCAGGTACGAGGTATAGGCCTGGTTGGTGGGGGCGAGCGGCGTGGCCGAGACGGCCGCGGGGGAGAGCCCGAACTCCTTGAAGAAGGACTCGTGCAGCGTCTTCTCCACCTTGAGCGCGCCGGCCGCGTGCTCGGTGAACATGATGATCCAGTCCTCGCGCGGGGCGCGGGCCGCGGCCAGGGCGAGCGCGCGGGCGAAGTCGCGCAGGTAGAGCGCGTCCTGCACCGCGTAGAATCGGAAGGCCTCGCGAGGGAGCGAGCCGTCGGTGAGCCCACGCAGGAACGGATGCGCGAGGATCGTCGCGTAGATCGGCTCGATGGCCCGCCAGAGCGTCGTGGTGAACGGCACGCCGAGAGCATACTACGCGCCCGCCGGCCCGCGGCCAGCCGTGTATACTCGACGGCGCCATGGACCATCACCTCGACGACGCGCAGATCCACCAGGAGTGGAACAACGCGCTGCCCCCGCGGCTCACGATCGATCCCGGCGACACGGTCGTGTTCGACTGCCGCGACGCGGCGAACCGCTACTACACCCCGCGCTCCACCCACGACGACGTGATGGGGCGCGGCCCCTTTCGGGGCCATCCGCTCACCGGGCCGGTGCGGGTCAGGGGCGCTCAGCCCGGGGACGTGCTGGTGGTCGAGATCCTCGAGGTGAAGCCGGCCGAGTTCGGCTGGACCGCCATCCGCCCCGGCCGCGGGCTCCTGCCCGAGGCCGACTTCGGCAAGCCCTACCTGCAGATCTGGGACCTCGCCGACGGCCGCTTCGCGCGCGCGGGGAACCGCATCGCGGTGCCGCTCGATCCGTTTCCGGGGGTGATGGGCACCGCGCTCGACGAGCCGGGCGGGCACAGCACGATGCCGCCCCGCAAGAACGGCGGCAACATGGACATCAAGCAGCTCACCGGCGGCTCCACCCTCTACCTGCCGGTGTGGATGGACGGCGCGCTGTTCAGCGTGGGCGACACCCACGCGATCCAGGGCGACGGCGAGGTCTGCGTCACCGCGGTGGAGATGAGCGGCCGGGTCACCGCGCGCTTCGGCCTGCAGAAGGGGCGGGGGCTCGCCGAGCCGCAGCTCCGCACCACCCGCGCGCCCTCCGCGGCCGCGCCCGCGGGCTCGTGGTTCGCGACCACCGCGAACGGGCCCGATCTCTTCGCGGCCTCCCAGCAGGCGGTGCGCTACATGATCGACCACCTGGTGCGGGAGCGCGGCCTCTCGCGCGAGCAGGCCTACATCCTGTGCAGCGTCACGGTGGACCTCAAGATCAGCGAGATCGTGGATGCGCCCAACTGGATCGTCTCCGCGTTCCTGCCCGAAGGCGTCTTTGTCTGATTTGACGCGGCTGTGACAATCCGCCTCGGGACGGGAGCATGCTCAAGCGTCCGATGAGACCCCGGTTCGGTCGGGTCGTGCTGAACGATATCCCCGCGCCTCCGGGCGTCGGCCCAACCGCGGCGGCCGAGAGCCTCCAGCGCGCGGTGCTCTCGGCGATCGCCGCGCACACGCGGGCCGACGGGCGCCTCGACTACGCGCGGCTGCGCGCGTCGTCCGAGTGGGCCGCCGCCACCGCGCGCGCGGGCTCGCTCCAGGGGGTGAGCCTGGGCGACCTCAACGGGCGGCAGCCCCGGCTCGCGTTCTGGATCAACGTGTACAACGCGCTCGTCTTTCACGGGATCGTGGCGGTGGGCATCCGGCGCAGCGTGTGGGAGCTGCGCGGCTTCTACCGCCGCGTCTGTTATCGCGTCGGCGGCTTCGTGCTGAGCGCCGACGACGTCGAGCACGGCATCCTGCGCGGCAACGCCCGTCACGGCTGGCTGCGTCGGCGGCGCTTCGGCGCGCGCGATTCGCGCCTGGCCCTCGCGGTGTACCCGGTGGACCCGCGCATCCACTTCGCGATCACTTGCGGCGCCCAGTCCTGCCCGCCGGTGGGCGCCTATCGGGCCGCCGCGCTGGACCAGCAGCTCGATCTGGCCGCGCGCAACTTCCTGAATCAGGCGGTGGCGGTGGACGGGCAGGGCCGCGTCACCTGCTCCCGGATCCTCCAGTGGTACGCGGCGGACTTCGAGGCCGCGGGCGGGCTCGGCCCCTTCCTCGCGCGCTATCTCGACGCGGGTTCCGCGCGCGACGCGGTCGCCGGGCGCGGGCGCCCGTGCGACGCCTACCGGCCGTACGACTGGGCGCTGCAGCACGAGCCCGCCGAATGACCCGGCGGGCCGTCGCCACCGACACGCCCGCCGGTCGGGCTCCCATCGCCCCGTTCGTCGGGCTCTCCACGCTCTGGGTGCAGATCACCGGGACGTGGTGCAACCTCGAGTGCCGCCACTGCATCAACGCGAGCGGTCCGAAGTCGCCCTGGCTCAAGCCGCTCGATGCGGCGACCATCGCGCGCGCCATCCGCGACGCCGAGGCGGCGGGGGTGAAGGAGATCTACTTCACGGGTGGCGAGCCGTTCCTGCACGGGGAGATCCTCCCGCTGCTCGAGCTGGCGCTCGGCGCGGCCCCCACCACCGTGCTCACCAACGGGACCTTGATCGGGCCGGAGGTGGCCGACGCCCTCGCCGCGCTGGCCGCGCGGGTGCCGTACTCGCTCGAGCTGCGGGTGAGCCTCGACGATACGGATGAGGAGAAGAACGATCGCATCCGCGGCGCGGGCGCGTGGGCGAAGGCGGTGGAGGCGGTCCGGCTCCTGCGCGAGCGGGGCCTGCTGCCCATCGTGACCGCCACCGAGATCACGCGCGACGAGCATCCGCCCGGCTCCGGCATGTACGAGCGCTTCCGCGATTTCCTGCACGCGCAGGGGGTGGCGCGGCCCCGGGTGAAGATCATGCCGGTGTTCGGGCTCGGCCGCCAGCCGGCGGGCGCGGCGGAGCCGCTCACCGAGAAGGATCTGGAAGGCTTCGACCGCTCGGTGTTGCAGTGCGCGGACGCGCGGGTGGTGGCGGCGGGCGGGGTCTACGCCTGCCCGATCCTGGCCGGGCTCGAGGGCGCGCGTCTCTCCACCGGGAGCCTCGAGGAGTCGTTCCGGCCCGCGCCCCTCTATCATCCGGCGTGCGTGACGTGTCGCCAGACCGGGATGACGTGTCGGAACAGCTAGGCGAGTACCGGCGCATCGCGGTGTTCGGGGGCGTGTACAACAACGCGCTCGCCCTCGAGGCGCTGCTCGCGGACGCCCGCACCCGCGACGTGGAAGCGGTGTTCTGTCTGGGCGACATGGGCGGCTTCGGCCCGCACCCCGATCGGGTGTTCCCGCTGCTGCGCGAGCACGGCGTCCTGGCGATCCAGGGTAACTACGACGAGTCGCTCGCCTCCGGCCGCTCGGATTGCGGCTGCGGCTACACCGATCCGCGCGATAACCACTACGCGGCGATCAGCTACCGCTACACGTTCGAACACACCTCGACCGAGAACAAGACGTGGCTCGGCGCGCTGCCGCGCCACCGGCGGCTCAAGCTGGGCCCGCACCGCGTGCTGATGTGCCACGGCTCGCCGCGGGTGGTGAACGAGTTCCTGTGGGAGTCGGCCACCCCGAACGGCCTGCTGCGTCACCTGATGCGTCGCGCGGAGGCCGACGTGATGCTGTGCACCCACACCGGCATGAAGTGGCACCGCGCCCTGCCCGACGCTCGCCACGCGGTGAACGTGGGGGTGATCGGGCGGCCCGAGAACGACGGCCGCACCGGCGTCTGGTACACGGTGGTGACCGCGGCGCCCGATCTCCAGGTGGAGTTCGTGCCGCTCGCCTACGATCACGAGACGCTCGCCCGCGAGATGGACCGGGAAGGGCTCCCGCCCGAGTTCGCGGAGACGATCCGCACCGGGTGGTGGACGACCTGCCTCGAGAACCTGCCCGCCCGCGAGCGCGCCCGGGGCAAGTACTGAGCAGGCGGCTGCTGGTCGTCACGCTGATCGCCCTGGCGCTGGCGGTGATCCTCGTCCGCGTCCTCGGGCTCACCGACGTGGTCCGCCTCGAGAACCTGGGCCGGCTGCGCGAGCGGATCGACGGCCTCGGCGCGTGGGCGCCCGTGGTCTTCATCGTGGGCTACGTGGCCGCGGTGGTAGCCTTCGTGCCCGCGCTGCCGCTCACCATCCTGGCCGGCTTGGTCTTCGGGACGGCCTGGGGCACGGTCTACGTGGCGATCGCGGCCACCACCGGCGCGTGCCTGTCCTTCCTGATCGCCCGTTACGCGGCCCGCGCGGCGGTGGCGCGCTGGATGGCCGGCCATCCCGCGCTCGAGCGGATGGATCGCGCGGTCGCGCGCCACGGCTTCCGCATCGTGATGATCACGCGGCTGGTGCCGATCTTCCCGTTCAACCTGCAGAACTATGCCTACGGGCTCACCTCGATCGGCTTCGGATCGTACGCGGTGACCTCGTTCCTCTGCATGCTGCCGGGCACGCTGGCCTTCACCGCGGCGGCGGGGGCGGTGGTGGCGGGCGCGTGGGACGCGCGGCGCATGCTGCTCCTGCTGGCCCTGGCCGGAGTCCTGCTCGTCGCGCTCTCGCTCCTGCCGCGCTGGCTGCGCGGGCGCAGCGCCGCGCTCGACGACCTGCTGCACACGCGATGACGGCCCCGCGCGCCGGCCTCGCGCGCCTGGGCGGCGCGCTGCTTGCGCTGCTACTCACCGCCGGCGCGGGCCGCGCGGCCGAGCCGCTCCGGCTCGGCGACTTCGCCCCGCCCGCGGATCCGACCGCGGCCCCGGCGGGCTGGGAGCCGCTCACCTTCCCGCGGGTGTCGCGCCACACCCGGTACGCGGTGGTGCTCGACGGCGAGCGGTGGGTGCTGCGCGCGGAGAGCGACGCGGCGGCCTCCGGGCTCTACCACCCGCTCGACCTCGACCCCAAGGTCTACCGCGTGCTCTCGTGGCGCTGGAAGGTGGACCACGTGCTGGCGACGTCCGACCCGCGCCGCAAGCAGGGCGACGACTACGCCGCGCGTGTCTACGTGGCCTTCCGCTACGATCCGGCCACCGCCTCGGTCTGGGAGCGCTCCCGTTTCGGCGCGTACCGGCTCTTCTACGGCCGCTACCCGCCCGGGCTCGCGCTCAACTACGTGTGGGAGAGCCGGCTGCCGGTGGGCACCGTGCTCGCCAACGCCTACACCGCGCGGGCCCGGATGGTGGTGGCGCGCAGCGGGGCCGCGGAGGCGGGGCGCTGGGTGACCGAGACCCGGGACATCTACGAGGACTATCGCCGGATCGTGGGCGGCGAGCCGCCCCGCATCGTGGGCATCGCGGTGATGACCGATACCGACGACACCGGCGAGCGGGCCGTCGCCTACTACGACGCGCTCACGATCGGCCCGGGCCGATGAGGCTCGCCATCGTCATTCCCGCGCTGAACGAGGCGGCGAACCTCGCGAGCCTCCTCCCGGATCTCGCGCGCGACTGCCCGGGCGCGGAGGTCGTGGTGGTGGACGGCGGCAGTCGCGACGCCACCGCGGCGGTGGTGGCGCGCACGCCGGGCGACCGGCTCCTCGCGAGCGCGCGCGGCCGGGCGCTGCAGATGAACCACGGGGCGCGGGAGGCGGGCGGCGACACGCTGCTGTTCCTGCACGCCGACACGCGCCTGCCCGGCGGGGCGGCGGCCGCCATCGAGTCCGCGCTCGCCGAGCCCGGGGTGGTGGGCGGCCGCTTCGACGTGCGCTTCGACAACGAGCGCGCGCTCTTCCGGGTGATCGCCTGGTTCATGAACGCGCGCTCCCGGGCCTCCGGCATCTGCACCGGCGATCAGGCGATCTTCGTGCGCCGCGCCGATTTCGAGGCGATCGGCGGCTACCCCGAGATCCCGCTGATGGAGGACATCGAGCTGAGCCGCCGGCTGAAGCGCCGCGGGCGGTTGCGGGCGCTCCGCCTGCGCGTCACCACCTCCGCGCGCAAGTGGGAGCGGGAGGGCCCCCTGCGCACCGTCGGGCTCATGTGGGCCCTCCGCCTCCTGCACTTCTGCGGGGTGGCCCCCGCGCGGCTCCACCGCTGGTACTATTGACTCCGTAGTCACCGCCGGCGGCCCAGGAGGTGCGGCGATGCGCTTTTCCGGAGTCTGGTTACCCGTCATCACCCCGTTCAAGGACGGCGAGGTGGACCATGCGAGCTACGAGCGCCTGGTCGATCGCTACGTGCGCGCCGGGATCGCCGGGATCATCCCGCTCGGCACCACCGGCGAGAGCCCGACCATCGACGAGGCGGAGACCGAGGCGCTGGTGGAGCACACCGTAACCACCGTCGCGGGCCGGGTACCGATCCTGGTCGGGGTCGGCGGCAACGACACGCGAAAGGTCGTGAAGGCGGTGAAGCGGCTGCAGAAGCACGCGGTGCAGGGTGTCCTCTCGGTCTGCCCCTACTACAACCGGCCGAGCCAGGACGGCATGCGCGAGCATTTCACCCGCGTGGCCGAGGCCACCGACCGGCCGATCCTGATCTACAACATTCCCTATCGAACCGGCGTGAATCTCACCAACGAGACCCTGCTCGCCCTCGCCGCGGTGCCCAACATCGCGGGGGTGAAGGACTCGTCCGGCAACATCGCCCAGTCGCTCGACTTGCTGCGCCAGCGCCCGCCCGGCTTCGCGGTGCTGACCGGGGAGGACGCGTTCTTCTACACCATGCTGGCCCACGGGGGCGACGGCGGGATCCTCGCCTCCGCGCACGTCGAGACCGCGACGTTCCTGTCGGTGTACGAGCGCATGGCGGCGAACGACCACCAGGGGGCGCTCAAGGCCTGGTCCCGGCTCGAGCCGATGGTGCCGCTGCTCTTCAAGGAGCCGAACCCGGTTCCGATCAAGCACTGCCTCTGGCGGCAGGGCCTGATCGCCTCGGCGGAGTGCCGGCTCCCGCTCACG
>WNFK01220600.1_pt1 | contig 25718 bp, 24 predicted proteins | sample 5400281 | NCBI WGS metagenome assembly WNFK01 (sample SAMN13153350, study PRJNA577476) | soil metagenome | isolation source: 20 cm soil on Douglas fir-dominated hillslope | place: USA:California | collected 2013-09-17
CCGCGTTTCGATTATCAACGAAGTACTCATCGTATTTTGACTCAAGTACCAGGGGAGCGAGTGGCCGATAAGGTTCGCGATCTTTGATCGACCGGTTAATCCTTTCTCTGGTCATCGCCAGGCGTGGGTCAGCAATAATGCTGCGGCCACCAAGTGCTCTGGGCCCCATCTCAGATCCATTATTGAACAGACCAACGATTGCGCCATCAGCGATTGAGCGGGCGAGATCGGCTGAGGAGACGATTGATGCGTCAAGGGCAATGCGAGGGTAAAATTGATGCACGGCCGCACGGCGTTCGTTCAGCGAATAACGCCTTCCGGGGCGCGAAACTGCCGGGCTGAGGGCTTGCCCACGAAATGTGAATTGCGGCGCCTTACGGGTCCGGCGAAACTGTTCAAGCCAAAGCGCGCCGAGGGCTATCCCGGAATCGCCGCAGTGTGGTGGAATCACAATCGGAACGTCTAACGTCGAGTGTTCGACCAGAAAAGAATTCGCAACTGTGTTGAGTGCACAGCCTCCTGAGAGGCAAAGAAAGTCCATATCATGACCGCGAAAAAAACAACTGCAATGCAAGAGAGCTTTGTTTGTAATTGCTTGCAGGCTGGCCGCGAGGTCAGCTCTCACTGAAAAGCTGCCTCGTTCGGTGTGGATGATGCCTTCAATTGTATCCACCAGGGCGGGGTTATCGGTCGCGCATTGAAAACACGCTGATACTTCATCCCCGTAGGTTATGAAGTTCTCCAGCGCCTCAACGTATTGCGGTTCGCCGTAGGAGGAGAGGCCCATTGTCTTCCCGCAATCCGTGGGATAGTACCCCAGTAACGAGGTGACCAGCTCGTACAGCATTCCCACTGAATTTGTGATGCTTGCCGGAAAGTCGTCTTCGATAAAGCCGAGTCCGAGTGTTTGGCCAATACACTTGAACCCGTCCGGCCCAAAAAGAAAAAATGAGAAGGTTTCGCGGCAATTGCGGTCCGGATGAGTAGGGTCGCGACCCTTTGGCGAGCCGAAGCCATCGTACACCAATATACCCGCCTTCACTTCAGAGGGGAGCATCATGTAAGCAGATGCTGCATGGCACAGGTGGTGTGGATACAGCCGCACCGGATATTCTTTCAACTCATGAGTGACCCGGCGCGGGAGGATGTCACTGGAAACGATTACGTCCACCTGAGCCATGGATCCGCTTTCGGCTGCAAGGCAGTAGTCGATGGCCTTTTTTACCGGACTCTCGTACCACAGCCAGGCACCATGTTTACGACGGGACAATCGTTCCTGCTCGATCGCAACGCGGATGTCGCGGTCAATCGTCAGAGCAGCGGAGAAATCGTGATCAGATCCCCCCAAGCCCAACATTATTTTCGACAAAGTCGTGCTCTCCTCTGACTAATCGGGTGTAAATCCTTGCAGACCGTAACGCAGTGCACTGGTGCGTACCCTGTCGCCAATGTCCACATCTTTGTTGATCCCATTTTCTATCCAGGGATCACAAAGCTCTGGCTCCAGATCGCCGAGGAAAACGAGCGCCATGCGCTCGGGACAATCCGCGATCGGGCAGACTTGATGGTGAAGCGGAGGGAGCACGCCGCCTGACAGCAAGTACGCAATTTCACCTGTCATCGCGAGGGCTTCATTTGGCCCCGCGACGAGCGGTATCATGCAGCCATTTCTTGATTGGACTTCAAGTCCAGGTCCCGTAACACATGTGACAGTCATCAAGACGCCGTCTTCGTGCAGCTCGTTGATAAAGGAAGTTGTGACCGCAGCGGGACGCGAATAATTCAATTGCAGCCGCGACCATCGCCGGAATCCGCCTCTCAATCTCTCGGAGGGACGACCGCTAATGCTCTCCGCTAGACGAAGCGTGAGAGTTTCGGCTACGGATTCCAAAGTGTGGCTTACAGTGATCATTCGGGCATGGAGCTTACGCGCGCTTGCGGTTGGCAGTGCATCGGCGCTGGTCCAGGCAGTCACGGTAAAGGATTCGATCTCGTCGGGTTGATCCGGAGAGCGCGAGTATTCGATTCCCGGCGGACGATATCCTCCGTCCTTTGGAAGCACATTTCGGAGCTTTTCTTCAAGCGGAGTACGAAAGAATGGATATCCCGCGTCTAACGCTAGAGCCACAACCTGAGCAGCCGCGCGACTCAACTGAATTCGCAGGTAGCCATCTGTCCTAAATGGCTCCAGCTCCTGTTTCAGAAGTTGTTGCATTGTTCGAATGTGACCGAGCAGTCAACGATAATTCTAAGTTATCGCTAGCTTGCCACGTGCCTTTGGAAAGGAGTCTGGCCTCTATGAGGATAAGCCGAGTGGGACTACTCCGACTGGAGGCTTGCATTGCCGGGCACTTTTCAACCGTTCAACGCGGCTATATGGTTTGTTTCGTATTAGATCTAAACCATATTAGGAGGCACGCAGAAAAGGGCCCGAGGTTTGTCCGATTTGGGCAGAGCCCGCGGTTCCGCCGAAAAATCCTACAAGGCGTTATTTGCCTGTGGTCGAGCTTCCCGCCTTCGCAGAATTATGTTCCAGCGTCTTCCTAACTTCAGGGTCAGCAGCGAAAATATAAAGCTGAAAGTGACTAATATAAACGCAGCGATTGAGAACCAATTTCGCGAACTCTTCCAGGAGTCCGAAATCGCTTGGGGATTCCATTGGTAGTGCCAATACTGAACAATGATGGTGTAGGAAACGACAATCGGCAGAGACTTGACCAGAAGAAAATATGCCAACCGAAGAAGTTTGTGACCTTGCCCTCTCCGGTATCGCTCCCACTCGTTGAACTCGATCTTTGATATAATACGTATCCTTTGTGAGATCACTTCGTATTGGTACTGAGCGATTTGTTGAATCTGGTAGCCCTTAAACGCCATCGCGAATGCATACAACGCATTCAACACGGCAATGCTTAGAATCAAATAAGCATTGTCAGACCTTGCGTATAAATCTCCTAAGCCTGAGTTGTGTTGCCCGCTGTTATTGATCACCCAGCCGACGACTAAGAGTAGGGCGGTCACGTAAAGCGTGGTCCACCTGTTATTCTCGTTCTGGAGACTTAATAGCTCTTGCCAGCGTGCTTTGAAGTCTTCTAAATGCAGGTTGATCTCGATCTGCTGACGTTCTAGGGTGATTCTCTCTTCTTCATGTTTCAACCTTTCAGTCTCCAACAAGTTGCGCTCCTTTTCGGGAGAGAGATGTTCTCTCTGCTTCTTATCAACTCGTCGACTCTTGATTTCACCTTTCATTTCTTAACGGTTCAGCGGATAAATGCGACAGGATCCGCGCCTACTCATTAGCCCCAAAAGTTAAGACATTTCCTAAATGACGGATCAAGCGGTGCGAGTATCGCAAGACCAATTTCACTTCAGCTACTTGGAGGCAGTTTAATCGTTCAGCCCCGGCCGCGCAGCCTCCAGAGGTCTATCTTCCTTGAGCATAACCCATGCTCCGTTGCATATTAAGAATGCCAGTAAAGGATTGACAGCGCAGTAAATTCAAGAATATCTTCTTCGCGCTATATCATCCTTGCTCGATTTAGGCCCACCGACTATCAAAATCGTGATCCAACTTGGTAATCGATTTATTCCGATCACTTTTGCGACGGCCTTCAGCTGAGAAGATCCTTATGGCCGATGTGCATATCACAAGGTATATTTTTAGAGGCCTTACCTATGCCTTTACATCAGCCTGCGCTATATTTGCCGGCTATCTAATTAACATCCAGTATTGGTCCCTTAAGGACGTGTTTCTCTTATTGATTCCGCCCATAGCTTCGGCCTTTTTCTTTATTTGCTATGCGAATCGATTTCATCCTGTTGAGTCCAAGCTGATGCCCGGTGATGAGGTCCAAACAGTATTACAGCGCGAGGCAATCATAATCACGCCCGTTATTGTGATTCTCGTAATCTCACTGATCCTGATCACAACTCGACCACCGATGCAACTCGTCGTGTCCTATTTCGCCTACACTGTCTTGCTGGCCTTATATGGAATTTTCCTTTGGCAGTATAAAACTGATGGTAGCCTTCCGCAGGTTCGCCATCAACTCGTGTGGCCAGTAGTTTTGACGATCGGTATGAGTCTATATTATGGGCTTTCATTTCTCGAAATGGGCTCCAGTCTGCTTCCATTGCTCCCGTTGGGTCTCGTCGTACTCGTTTACGCGCTCTCAGAGAGATTGGGTTGGAACCGAAGAGCATTTGTCTATGGCACTCTGTCGATAATTTTGCTTCTGACCACCGTGGCGATTTTGAACAATGCGCAGATTCGATTCCTTCCAAGCACTTTGACTGATCTTATTCTTAAACTGCTTTTCGGAGTGGCAGCCTCTTCATATCTCGCCGTTTTCGAGGCTTGGCGAATAACTGCGGAAATTGCCCAGAGAGAACTAGCAAGTCAAATAGAATCTCAGGAAGGCCCTGGATACGGCACAAAGGCAAGCCAGTACTCAAAAGCTACCCTGCTGGCCTTGACCGTCACCATTGGTGTGTTGCCAATCTATTTTGTTTTTAGCAACTACGGAACGTTCTTCTTGATGGCGTTTGTGGTTCATGCTTTTGCTGCTCTGACGATTTGGTATCATTTTGGCAAGGGCCAGCCCATTGCCAAATTCCGCAGGTGGCCGTTGGTAAAGGCCATAGTTGGTTTCCTTTTCCTGGCGATTTGGGTTGCAGCTTCGCGTTTCAAAGATCTGCCAACCAAACATTACTTGCCGCGTTTTGTTGGGTGGTCAGGCTTTACCGTTCTCATGGTTCTTTCTGGGTTGCCGACTTCCCAACTCTTTTTCGCGCTCAGACGAATTGCGAAAAAGGGAGTTGGTTCTGTGTTCCTTCGCTTGTTTGAAAGGCGAATCAATTTCGTCCGTCTGTTGTCTCTGTTTAGCGTGGTGGCTAGTTTCCTAATGGCGATACTGCTGGATTCTTTCAGCGATTCGTCGGATAAATATCGCCGAGCGGAGCTCGCCTTCTTTGCGTATTCACTGTGCATTATTGTCTGCTTGATAGTCGAACTAATTGATAGAACCCACATAATGCCTCTCATAAAGAGTCTGTTTAGCTCAATCATTGGCGTGTTACTTGCGATTAGAACTTTCACGTCGGTCTTAATTGGACTTATAGTTTTCTTGCCATCTGCTCATGAGGGTATCGGCGGAGTCAATTCTCTGCTCTTTGCGCTTCCCTTTTTCCTGGCGGCAGCGGGCGGCTTCGCATTAAATGACTATTACGACGTCCCCAAGGACTGCATTAACAAGCCATATCGCGCAATTCCCAGTGGGCGGCTGAGTTCTCGGACTGTCCTAGTTCTTGGTTATATGCTTATCATAGGTGCCGTTCTCACAGCGATCATAAGAAGCGAAGATTCGCTAGAATTGGTGTTGTACCTGTTGTCAGTTCTCGGGGTGGTCTTCTACAACGTCCTCGTCAAACGTCTCACTTTGTCCAAGACGTTTGTAACGGCAGCGGTGTCAACGCTTCCTGTGATATTTGTAGTCGTGGTCTTCAAGTACTCGACTTCTTTTTTTGCGATACCGGTAGGAACCTCAATATTTGTTCTAGGACGAGAGTGGCTTATGGACACGCGAGACATGCGTGGAGATGCCGCAGCGGGTGTGACCACCCTTCCCATGATCATTGGCTCGCGGACTACAGCCCTTCTTGGCCTCGGGATGTTGATTGCCGGAGTGATTTGCTTACTGCCTGTGGTGATCGCTAACTCATCATCTCGAAATGTTGTGCTCTTTATTAGCGCGCTATTCTCGATCGCGATCGCTAGTGTCCTGTGGGGTCTTCGGAATGGAGACTATCAACGAGCGGTCATTGTGAGTCTCTACTTTCCTATCGTCTGTGGCATTGTGCTTCTGCTCAGGTAAGTTGCCAGTTGCAATGAGGCCACCTTGCTTGTGGGTAACCAAGTCAGCGCGTTCCGCCTATTCTGCTATCCTAATCCTTTCTTTAACTCGATGATCATTCGAACCTAGCTCCAACCAGGCCGAATCCGATGTCAATCGGATAGACTCCTTTGCCACGCAATAACACGTTGAATCGACCCACATTTAAGTGAACCCATGGTCCAACTCGTCTTCGCATGAATTGATTAATCGGCAGATGTGGTTCTCCAAAAACTCTGCCAAGTTTCGCGGTAGGTTTTCAGGGCTAAGCTTCCAAGAGATTTCGCGGCAGCAAACCCCTAGCCCACCATGGTATTGCTTGCTATCGTCGCAACTCAAGTCAACCGAGGCGTTCCGCGGCTCAGTCGCATCAAGGTCTCTCGAAGAACGTCCCAACGGAGTGAGGAAATCTATACGACACATCGCAGCACAAGTGTCGTAGGTAACCTTAGGGCACCTGCCCGTCTCACCCAGCTACAAGAGGCCTCAATTCCAAGAATTTGGTGTCTCAACTAAGTCTCAACTAGGGGTAAAAAGTGTAGGAGGTTTGAACAGTGCAAAACAGCATGCGAGTGAAAAGACCAGTAAAAATAAAGAAACCGCATTTGCATGCGGTATCTTGATCGATGGTTTGGTGCCGAAGGGGGGACTCGAACCCCCACGAGTTGCCTCACACGCCCCTCAAACGTGCGCGTCTGCCAGTTCCGCCACTTCGGCTACAGTTGTCAGATAACGATTCTAACGCAAACTGTTAGTTTGCAACTCCCGAGTATCAGCTCGGGCCGATCTATTACTTCGTACCGGCAGGCGATGCCGTTTGCGACGCAGCGGGCGACGCTGCCGGCGCCGTGGTGGCGGCGGGAGATGCAACCGGTGCTGGTGTAGGCGTCGCTTCCGGCGCAGTCGATTGCAAAACCGAGTGGGAACCAGTCACGCCTGGAAGTGAAAGCATCAATGCAAAAAGCATAAAGCCCGCGGCAGCACCAATCGTTATCTTCGAAAGAATGCTTGCGGTGCCTCGAGGACCAAACGCGGTGCTCGATACGCTACTGGAAAACAGATCGCCGGCGCCGGACTTGCCCGGCTGCAACAGCACTACGATAACCAGGACAACGCAAGACAGAATAAATAGTCCGTATAAAGTGTAAGCTAACAATTTAGGTCTCCGGTAAATAGTGAATAGTAAATAGTGAATAGTAAATAGTGAATAGTAAATTGAAGCTCGCTGCTACACTCGTTCCGATTGGGAAATGAACACGGGCGACTCGTAGCTCCTATTTACCACTCACTATTTACTATTCACCGTTTTTGTAATTAACAATCTTCGCAAAGCTTTCGGCCTGTAAACTAGCGCCGCCCACCAGCGCGCCGTCGATGTCTTTCTGCGACATCAAACCGGCAATGTTGTCTGGCTTGACTGACCCACCGTAGAGAATCCGAATCTCGTTTGCCGCTTGATGCGCGTACCTATCCGCGAAAACGCGCCGGATAAACGCGTGCATTTCCTGCGCTTGCTCCGGCGTCGCTGTACGTCCCGTACCGATGGCCCAAACAGGCTCGTAGGCAACGATGATACGGTCGAGGTCTGAGGCTGTCAACCCACTGAGTCCGCCAGTCAGCTGGCCATTAACCACTCGTTCGGCGATGCCCTCTTCCCTTTGCTCGAGTCTCTCACCGATGCAGAGAATCACGTTAAGATTCGCGGCCAGAGCAGCCTGGCACTTCTTGTTCACCATCGTGTCGGTCTCACAATAGAACTGCCTGCGTTCGGAATGGCCGACTATCACGTATTTCGCGCCCACATCGCGCAGCATTGAGGCCGTCACCTCTCCGGTTTGCGCGCCTTCATCGCTTTCGGTGGAACAATCCTGCGCGGCCACACCGACGTTTGAACCTTCCAAGCGATCGGCGACAGTTTTTAGCGCCGTAAAAACAGGCGCTATGACAACTTCGCAGTGGTTGGCATTTGCTACCAGCGGCTTTAGGGCGAGTGCGGTATCAACCGCTCCGCCAAGCAGCTTGTACATCTTCCAGTTTCCGGCGATTACAGGTTTACGCATAAGTATTTTGAACTTTGATCTTTGTTCTTAGGTCTTCGGGCCTTGGTCTTGGGCCTTTCAACCCGGCTCATTTGGCGCGCATCGTTCCAGAGAAACAAACCAAAGACCCAAGGCCTAAGGCCAAAGACCAGGAAATTAATTGGATTTATCATTCAACGCTGTCACCCCGGGCAATTCCTCACCAGCCAGAAACTCCAGCGTGGCGCCACCGCCGGTTGAAATGTGCGTTATGCGGTCCGCGACGCCTGCCTGGGTTACAGCCGCAACTGAATCGCCACCGCCGACGATAACTATGGCGCCGCGATCAGCCGCCTCTGCAACAGCGTGCGCGATACCGATTGTGCCTTCGTTGAAAGGGGGTTCTTCGAAGACACCCATCGGCCCGTTCCAGATGATCGTGCTCGCATCCTGTAAAGCATTCTTGAAGTGCTCGACTGTTTCAACGCCAATATCCATGCCCGCATGTCCGGCATTCGTAAACTCGATTGGAATTGTCTTGGCGACAATCTTGTCGCCTTTGATTGGTTCGTAACTGTCTACCACCTGGTGATCTGTGGGCAAGAGTAACTCCACGCCGTCAGCTTCTGCGCGTTTTTTGATCTCCAGCGCAGTTTGCATCATGTCGTTTTCAACCAAAGACTTCCCTACTGTAAAACCTTCGGCCTTAAAAAACGTGTAGGCCATGGCGCCCCCGATCAAGATCTTGTCAACCTTGCGATCGATGAGGGCATTAATCACCGGAATTTTGTCGGAAACTTTTGCGCCGCCGAGTATGGCTACAAAAGGATGCTCGGGATTCGTGATCACGCGGCCCAAATACTCCAGCTCCTTTAGCATCAGGAGGCCTGCCGCGGCCCTGGTAACGAACTTCGTAATGCCGGCCGTTGAGGCGTGCGCGCGATGCGCCGCACCGAACGCGTCGTTAACGTAGACGTCGCACAAGCTCGCCAGCTGTTGGGCAAACTCTTCGTCGTTCTTTTCTTCTTCCTTATGAAATCTCAGATTCTCGAGTAAAAGGATGTCGCCATCCTGCATTGCAGCGACCGCCGATTCGGCTTCTTCGCCGACGCAGTCCGCGGCAAACGCAACCGGCTTCGAAAGTAAACTCGAAAGATGTTCTGCGACGGGTTTGAGACTATATTTCTCGACGCGTTCGCCTTTAGGGCGACCTAGGTGTGAAGCCAGAATCACCCGAGCACCTTGATCGATTGCGTATTGAATCGTCGGTAAGGAGGCGCGAATACGCGTGTCATCATCAACCTTACCGTCTTTGATCGGAACGTTGAAATCGACGCGAACGAAAACGCGCTTACCTTTTAGATCGAGATCCTTAATTGAGAGTTTGGCCATTTAAGTGCTGAGTACTGCGTACTTCACAAGCCCTTAGCGGCAACAAACTTGATCAGGTCGCGCACGCGGCAGGAGTAGCCCCATTCGTTGTCGTACCAGGAAAGCACTTTAACCAAATGTCCGTTGATGACCTTCGTATACTCCGCATCGACAATCGAGGAATTCGAGTTCCGCTTGAAGTCGCTCGATACCAGCGGCTCTTCTGAAAACGCGAGGATTCCTCGCAGCTCTTCGTTGGCAGCGTTCTTCAACGCGAGATTCACCGCTTCAGTGCTCGTCTCGTTCTCAACGTCCATGACGACGTCAACCAGCGAGACATTCGGCGTGGGCACACGCACTGAGATTCCATCAAACTTACCCTTCAGCTCGGGGAGCACCAACGCCACGGCTTTGGCGGCGCCGGTAGACGTAGGAATCATCGAGAGCGCGGCGGCGCGAGCGCGGCGCAGATCCTTGTGCGGCAAGTCGAGCAGTTGCTGGTCGTTTGTGTAGGAGTGAATCGTCGTCATCTGCGCTGAGCGTATGCCGAAATTCTCATGAATGACTTTGGCAACCGGCGCGAGGCAGTTGGTGGTGCACGAGGCGTTGGAGATTATGTGATGGTCAGCAGCGACGTATTTATTTTCGTTAACACCAAGCACGATCGTAATGTCTTCATTTTTGGCGGGGGCGGAAATTATTACTTTCTTGACGCTGCCGTGAAGGTGCTTTCTGGCGTCTTCGGCCTTCGTAAATAGCCCGGTGGACTCGATAACGATCTCAGCGCCGACTGTCTCCCAATCGATCGCCGCAGGGTCGCGCTGCGAAAAGACACGAAATTCGTCGCCTTCAACTTTAATCCCATTTTCGGTCGAGCTAATCTCATGATCGAGATTTCCGAGTACCGAGTCATACTTCAGCAGGTGCGCCAGACTCTTCGTATCCGTCAGATCGTTAACAGCGACGAAATCGATGTCGGGATCCCCGATAGAAGTTCGAAAGATATTGCGTCCAATGCGTCCAAACCCGTTGATACCAACTTTCACCGCCATTACGTACTGCCCTCCTGCTGATTATTCCGGCTCAGTCTCGAGATGTTCACAGCGGCCAGACACACTATCCTCCGCCGCCTGCCAAACTAGGATCGAAACTTGCTGGGAGTAAAGAAGCCCAAGATTATGCGGCGTAAGCTGTGAGTGTCAAGCTGGGTCTTGGGCATCTTTTTGAAACTGACTCGGCGCTAATAGCGTAGTAAAGACTTGATCGAATGAGACTTGTTTGTTAACTGTTGGTGCGGTTTTTAGAATAATAAAGAATGACTGTGAAGGAGTTTTGGGTGTGATGCTTATATCTGTGCCTCGGGAGTTGTTCAGGATTCTGTTGGTGTCGGCGTTTCTGGTTGTCGGTAGCCAGTCCGTTTTTGCTCAGGTGCCGGGAGCGACGCCCACGCCAAACCCTGCCACCGTGCCTCCGGGTACTACGGTGCCGAATCCAAGCGCGCCGCCGCAGACCCAGCAGCCACCGCCAACTGCTCCGCCAGCGGGCCAACAAGTGCCAGGACCGGCAGCGCCGCAAAATCCCATCGCCAACCCAACGCCACCGACCGCTGCCCCGACAACGAGCGGCACGGGCGATGTGCTTATCCAGGAGCCGCAGGATCCTAACTTCCCGAAGGTCGAGCAGCGACCTCTTCCCCCGATTCCAGACATGACGCGTCTTGGCGTCACCGGTGGCAATACTCTAACGTTGACCCTCAATGAGGCGATCAAGCGGGCTTTGACTAACAATAACGATATTGAAGTGTCCCGTGATGACGTACGCTTTGCCGAGACGCAACTGCGATCACTTGAGGGGATTTATCAACCGCTCTTCAGTATTACACCTCAGCTCGACAAGAGAATAACGCCGCAACAGAGTTCCCTGGGCGGTTCGGGCCGTTCCGGAACCACCACGAGCACGACCTACACCTTGAGCCCTTCGGTCAACAAGCAGTTTGAACTCGGGGGCGGAAACTACACTCTCAGTTTCGCCAATTCGCACACAAACTCGAGCTCGAGCTTCAACATTATCAATCCATTTTACTCTTCGAACCTTTCTCTACAATTTACGCAACCACTTTGGCGCAACCGTTCGATTGACACCTATCGCCGCCAGATTCGAATCCAGAAAAAGCGTCTGGAACAATCTGATGCTGATTTTCGCCTGCGCACCATAGACATAATCACCCAGGTGCAACGCGCTTATTGGGATCTGGTTTTTGCTTTACGCGATCAGCAAAACCAGCTCGACAATCTAAACCTGACGCGCGAGAACCTGCGTACGGTTGAAGCGCAAATCGCCGTGGGCACGAAGGCGCCATTAGAGCGGGCGGAAGTACAAACGGAACTGGCCAATCGCGAGTCATCTTTGCTGCTGGCGGTGCAAACTGTTTCGACAGCCGAGAACGTCTTGAAGCAACTGATTATCAAGGATACGAGCGACAGTGACTGGTCGGCGCAGATTACCCCTACCGACACTCCAAAGTTCGATGCCGTGCCTGTGAACCTTACTGACGCGTTAAAAGAGGCGCGTGACAACCGGCCGGAACTTCGCCGGTTACGACTACAAAACGACATCAACAAGATCGACATTCAGTATTTTAAGAACCAAACTCGTCCTCAGGTTGATCTTGTATCGACCTTAGCAACCACTGGACTCGCAGGAAGTGACGCCTCAAACGCACCCGTTGCCGGGACACTTCTGCCGATAATATCCGGCGACCCGGACACGGTCGCGAATGCTTTCCTGTTGGCGCAGATTCGAGATATTCAAGCTCGAGCCGGGTTTCCGCTAGCAACTGTGCCGTTGGTTCCTTCGCAGGGTGGCCCATCCGCCGACCTGATTGGTGGTTACGGCAAGGACCTCAGCAACCTGTTCGGCTTTAAAACCCGCAACGTCACTATCGGAGTTGCCATTCAGTTGCCGTTCAAGAACCAAACTGCTGAAGCTAATCTGGCCGGGGCAAGAATTCAAAAAGAACAGCTCGACGCCTCGACGCGTTCACAAGATCAAGTAATCGAACAGGACGTTCGCAACGCTGCTCAGAACGTGGAGACTTCGCGTCGCCGTGTGCTGGCTGCAAAAGATGCGCGGGTAAACGCCGAGACACAACTTGAAGGAGAGCAGCGACTCTACCAGGTTGGGCGTTCAACTACCTTCCTGCTCTTCCAGCGACAAAACGCGCTGACGAATGCACGCAATGCTGAGTTGCGCGCCGAAACCGACTACAACAAGGCGCTCGCCGATCTTCAGCGCGCCACGTCTACAACTTTGCGCGCCAACAACGTGATGGTCGATGCGCCCACACCTTAGAGTTCTTTTTAGTTTGCGATCTTCGATTTGCGATTGCTAAGGTACAACCCTTGGCAATCGCATTTTTGTAGTTCACAAAGCGAATGAAGATCTCCGCGACCATTATCGCCTTCAATGAAGCGACGAACATCGGCGACGCCTGTAAATCTTTGGCCTGGGCGGATGAGATTGTAGTCGTCGATTCCGGCTCCACGGACCAGACACGTCAAATAGCTGAAGCCTGCGGAGCTCGAGTAATAACCCGGGAATGGCCCGGCTTCGCCCTGCAAAAACAGTTTGCCGTTGACCAGGCTGCCTATGACTGGATCTTCAGTCTGGATGCCGATGAGCGCGTGTCTGATGAGTTGAAAGCGTCAATTGCGAAACTTCGGGGCGAGCCTGAAACCAACCTCGCTGATGGCTATCGCATTCCGCGCCGCTCCTATTACCAGGGACGCTGGATTAAAGGCGGCGGTTGGTATCCCGACTATCAACTGCGCCTCTTTCGAAAATTGCGTGGAGGTTGGGAGCCACGTCATATTCACGAATCAGTGAAACTTGATTCAGGCTCGCGCGTCGAAAAGCTTTCGGGAGACATCCTGCATTTCAGTGTACGCGATGCAGCTCATCATCACCGCATGATTGGCGAACGCTATGCGCCACTCGCCGCGCAGCAGATGTTTGAAGCAGGGCGCAAAACGTCAGCGCTCAAAATCGCAACCGCCGCACCGGCCGCTTTTGTTCGCAGTTATATTCTCAAGGGCGGTTTTCGTGACGGGCTTGCCGGGATCAGCATCGCGAGTTTCGCTGCGCATCATGCCTTCCTCAAGCACGTCATTCTCCTGGAGAAGCAGAAGGCAGCAGGCGGAGAGCAGTAGGCAGGAGGCAGGAGGCAGGAGGCAGGAGGCAGACCGACGAATGGCTTTGCACAAAAAGTCGAATTTAATAACCACTTTTTAGCAAAGACCTATCGGGAAAGAATAACGCTTTCAGCGTTGCTCGATTCTTATTTTTACTCTTGAATTTTCGACTTCTTGTGCAAGGCCCCTCAGAATAATGTGGCGACTTCTCTGGTTGCTATGAGACAACCGGACACTCGGCGCCCGCGAAATAAGATACAATTCCTTCCGATGCATCTTTCCCTGACAGTCCTTCCCGAATTAAGCCTAATTCCTCCACCAGTCATTTATGTGATCGCCGGCATCTTTGGAGCGGTGATCGGCAGCTTTCTAAATGTGGTCATACATCGAGTGCCACGTGAAGAGTCGATCGTGTTGCCAAGTTCGCGGTGTCCTTTATGCGGAGCCGCAATCGCCTTCTACGACAACATGCCGGTGCTGAGTTACGTGATGCTCGGTGGACGTTGTCGCAGATGCAAAGTGCACATCTCAGCCCGCTACCCTGCAGTGGAGGCGTTGACTGCGTTGCTTTGGGTCGCAGTCGCCTGGCGCGATGGCCTCAGTTTCGCCCTGCCCTTCGATCTGATATTCGTGACTGCCATTACGGCACTCATATTTATCGACGCAGAACACATGATTCTGCCAAACGCGATCACGTATCCGGGAATCGTGTTTGCACTGATTGCGCGGGTTGCCCTTCCCTTCCTTATGGGCGAACCACATTTCGACGATCTGCCCATGCTGCTGAGCGGCCTGCTCGCAGGCATGCCTGTCTGGGCCGCGTCGCTGGTCGGGGCGCTAATCGGCGCTCTCGCCGGGGGCGGTTCCTTGTGGTTGATGGGTTGGTTCTGGGAAAAACTACGCGGCGTTGAAGCGATGGGGCTCGGTGACGTAAAGATGATGTTCATGGTAGGGGCTTATCTCGGTTGGCGTCTTACGATCCTCAATATCTTCCTCGGCGTTTTCTCGGGGTCGCTGATTGGCATCGGCCTGATGCTGCGACAGGGTAAGCGAGATATGAAGATGCTCCTGCCCTTCGGGGTTTTTCTGGGAATTGGGGCTATTGCTGCGTTGCTGTTCGGATCACAGATCGTAGACTGGTATGCAGGACAGTTTAGGTAATTGGACTTGGGTCTTTGGCCTTAGGTCTTTGGCACTTTGTGCTTGGTGCTTAGTACTTTGTGCTTTGTGCTTTGTACTTTGAGCTATCAGCAAACAACCAACCTCCTGAGTCAAAGAACAAAGTACAAAGCTCAAAGCTCAAAGCACAAAGTGCAAAGCACTCAGTGCCAAAGACCAAAGGCCTAAGACCAAAGACGCTCGTGACCAGAAACCGTTATCAATTCGGACTGACGCTGCTTACAGGATTTTTCCTGCTGGCCACGTTGATTGCTGTGCTGCTTTACGCGGTCCTGCCGCCGACGCCCTCCGCCAGAGGCCCGCTCCTGCTTACGGCCTTTGTTGCCATTCTGCTGGGCGCACTGGTCTGCATACTCTTTTTTCTCCGCTGGGTTTTCCGTCCTTACCGTCAGCTGGTAGGTGAAGCGGAGAAGGCTCCGGTTCAATCTCGCGCGCCCAAGTCGCGAGATGAAGCAGAGTTTGTGCTTGAGACTTTTCAGTCTGTTGTCGCGCAGCTTCAGGAACAGCGTAAAGCGCTCGAGCAATTGAGCCATCAAGCCAGCAAGCGCGCCGATTCAGCTGAAAGGTTCAGTGAACGCATTGTAGCCAGCGTGCCCTCGGCGCTTATCGCCTTCGATGGCGCCGGACACTCGATGGTGATCAACGCTCCCGGTCTCGCGCTCCTCGGAGTTGATAGCGGCGCGCTTGGTCAGCCGGTAGCCGAAATTCTCCACAACATCCCGCAGCTTTCTCAGATGGTTGTCGACTGTTTGCAAAGTGGTAAGGTTTATCGTCGCGAAGAGATCGAAACCATGACTACGGAACAGCTGCCGCGACGATTAGGAGCGACTGTCGCGCCCATCGAACTTGCATCAGACCGCGGACCTCGCGGGGCACTCTGCCTGTTAACTGACATCACCGAGGTGACCCAACTCCGTGAACAGGTGGCGTTGAAAAAGAACCTGGAAAGCCTCGGCGAGATGTCGGCAGGACTGGCCCACGAGTTCAAAAATGCTATCGCCACCCTGCATGGCTACGTCCAGCTCTTGCAAAGTATCGAGCTCGACGATCGCGCGCGGGGCACTACATCATCGCTGCTAAACGAAGTCCGAAACCTTTCGGATATGGTCACATCGTTTCTCAACTTTGCTCGTCCGCAGCCGCTTGAGCTCGATGAGGTCAATCTTGACGAACTGATAGCAGACTGCGCCGCGGAACTGGCGCCGGCTTTCAAACAGATGGAGGTTGAACTGGTAATTGGTACCTCGAGCAGCTCGCCTGCCTTGTCGGCCGGCTCCGCCACGAACGCACCGGCGCTCGTTATCCGCGCGGACGAACGCATGCTGCGCCAGGCGTTATTGAATCTTATCCGCAACGCCGCGGAAGCAATTCCCGAAAACCAGACTGACCGCCGCGTTGAAGTTCTCACTTCGAGCGAGCGAGACAACACCGGGCAGCATTGGGCGTTCGTACACATCAGAGACACCGGCGAGGGGATTCCCGCTGCTGACCTTCAGCGCATCTTCATTCCCTTCTTTACGACGAAGGCGACGGGCCATGGAGTAGGGCTCGCGCTCGCCCATCGCGTCATTACTCAACACGGCGGCACGTTGACAGCTGCGAATGGAAAAGATGGCGGCGCCGTATTTTCAGTTAGGCTGCCAGCCTGATTTGAAGTGCGGCGACCTGGGAAGCGCGCCCTCCGGTCAAGTGAATTGCTGGGACCGCGGGCGTCCCGCCCGCAATGAGCGCGAAGCGCGAATATTTAATTTCATAATTGCGCGCCTGTGGGCAACTGCGGGCGGGACGCCCGCGGTCCCAGCAAATCACTAGAGTGCTCCTGCGGTGCTTTTCCAACGTCTCACAAGATGAATCGTAAAAAAAGCAGACTTCAACCGGACGCTATCGTCGGTGACAAAGTTTTACTGCGCGCTCCAACCAGCAAGGATCGCGCGGAGTTCATTGCTCTCAACCGTGCCAGCAGACGCTTTCATCGTGGCCTGGTTTCCCCTCCGACAACGGCTGAACAATTTGCCGCCTTCCTCAAGAGATCAAATACAGAGACTTCAGTCTGCGTTTTCATTTGTCTCGTCACAGACGGTTCGATCATTGGGGCCATGAGCTTGAGTCAGATCTTCCGCGGCGGATTTCAGAATGCCTATCTCGGCTACTATGTCGGCGCCGGCTATGCCAACCAGGGGTACATGACTGAGGCGCTCGAGCTCTTGCTGCGCCATGCTTTCAGCCAGCTGAAGCTGCACCGGCTCGAAGCTAATATTCAACCGGGCAATATGGCCTCAATCGCCTTAGTCAAACGCGCCGGTTTTAGAAAAGAAGGCTACTCCCCAAGCTACCTCAAGATCTCCGGTCGCTGGCAAGACCATGAGCGCTGGGCGATCCTTGCCGAAGATTGGCAAGCTGAGACTCGGCTCCGCCCCCATTAGTCCGCCAGGAAAAATGACCTGCGGTAATTGGTTTTCTGTCAGACTTCTGTATTGGGTTTAAGTTTTCCTTGTGACAAAATAGGTTTCGCTCACGCACTTTCCTTAGTTTAGGATCAAGTTGTTGGTCTCTCAAAAAGTAGAGGGGTTCTAAAATGCGAGTCTTCGTAAGCGGTTCATTTCGTAGCGCCACTCGGGAACCGGAGCTGTGCCGGAAATTTGTGGAGGCACTCGGTCGTGAAATCGTTAAGCAAGGTCATGTCCTGCTTAATGGTTGCAGGAGCGAGTTAGATGCGACCATTGCCGGAGCCGCCAACCAGTGGCTGAAGGAAAACGGCCGCAACCCCAGGAAACAAATCATCAGTTATTACCCTCGTGATCAGGGAGCGGCGCACAATTTCGGTTGGATCGGCCAATCTGCTCTTCCCGACTGGGAGATGAAACATGCGGAATTGAGATTTCCTGAACAGATTGAAAAAGCCCAGGTTGCGATCTTCATCGGGGGCAGTGAAGGAACCTTTGGCGCGAGAAACTGGGTCTACTGGGCAAGAAAGCCGGTGATGGGAGTGCCCCGCTTTGGTGGCTCCGGCGAAACAATCTATCAGCAGGAATTAGCTCGACGTAATCTAAAGTCACCGCTGGCCGCTGCGGATTACGAGCGATTAAATGCAGTTAAATCAAGAATGCTCTGGTACGCAAAAGACATTGTGGACCTTGGCGAACTGTTGGTCACCCCACGCGCTGTGTTTTCAGTTTCATCCTTTAAGCCGGAGTACGATCCTGTTTACACGTCATTCAGGAGAGTTGGCAAAAAATTTGGTTTCGACGTGATACGAACGGATAAGGACCACACGTCAGAACGCATTTTGCCGCGAATCGAAAGTGAAATACGGCATTCCGCGTTTGTAATCGCTGATCTGAGCGATGTGAGCCGCAATGTCTACTATGAAGTGGGTTTCGCTATGGGACTCAAGAAGGAAATAATTTTCACCGCCAAAAAAGGAACCTTACTACCTTTCGACGTCATAGACGTCCCGGTGCTGTGGTGGACGACGCAGGCAGAGCTCCAGGCAAAACTGAGCGCGCGGGTGAAGGCAATCAAGAAGGCAAGAGAATAACATGAGGCAATTCGAGGCTCTCGACACAAGGAGATTGGTAATGACAAATCGAGAATTCTACTTAAAAAGGCGGGAGGCTGAGTTCCCTATCTTCATGAGCGTGCTCAAAGCACTGCCGCCAGATCAACTTGGTTACAAACCGCATGAGCGTTCACCATCGGCTGAGCAAATCGTTTGGACCCTTGCTCGCGAACTCAAGGCCTGTACTGGCGCCGCCAAAGAAGGCAAAGCGGAAATGGAGAACATTCCAGCGCCCCCGCTTACTGAGATGTTGGCATTGTATGAAGGCTGGACAAAAGAATTGATTGAGGTCGTCTCAAAGATCGACGACGAAGGTTGGGACCGAAATGCGCAGGGGATCTTTCAAGGCAAGGTAGTGATGGAGCAACCGCTGGGCACATTTCTCTGGTTCATACTCTTCGATGCGATTCATCATCGGGGCCAGCTGGCGGCGTACTTGCGGCCGATGGGCGGCCAAGTCCCCTCGATCTACGGCCCGTCGGCCGATGCGAAATCGCCGGCATAAGCCGAAGGGAAAATCTCTGTGCGTCGAGTTAAAGGCCTTGGAGGGATCACTCAACGGTCGCGAAGCAAATTCAGAACTGGGAGCGATAGCGACCAGCCATAGCGTTTCAGTCAAAACCTTCGTCTTCAAGCCCGCTGTCATTTTGGGTCATTTTCACTCGTTGACTCTTCGGCTGGTCGCTAGCGCTCCCAGTTCTGATTTTGTTTGGTCTCTGTTGAGATTTAACTATCGATAAACGAGTTCTCCTTGAAGATTATTTCAACTCACAATAGTCAGCAGAACGATCTCAGGCGGTACGCGAAAACGGACCGGCAAGATGCTGATGCCAATGCCCGTCGTAACGAACAGATGATGGCCGTTCTCGATCACGTGTCCCGACGTATACTTCGGGCCGTAGTCTGAAGGCACTATAGGCGTTCCAATGAAGGGAATGTTGACTTGCCCGCCGTGTGTGTGTCCCGCCAGCAACAGCGACACTCGCTCGGGAACGTTCGGAAAAATATCAGGGTTGTGAGTGATAGCGATTACCGTCGCATCCGGCGGCGTCTTCGCAATCGTTTCGCTAATGTGTTGTGGGCGTGTCCAGAAATCCGCGAGTCCGGCCAGCCAGAAAGATTTCCCCTGCCAGTTAAGTTCCACCACTTCATCTTCCAGCACGCGTATGCCATTTTGTTCAAAGGCGGCGCGGACCTTTTCTCCGTCATACCACCAATCGTGATTTCCTAAAACTGAGAAGACGCCGAGTGGAGCGTGAAGGTTCCTGAGCGCGGCTGCAGTAGCTTCCGGCTCAACCCGATGGCTATGCCAACTGTTTCCTGACATGTAATCGCCGAGCAGCACAATCAAATCCGGATGGAGAGCATTCGTCTTATCGACAATCTCCTTTAGTTTTTTTATGGTCTCGGCGTGAATAACCAGGCGATTGGGCTCTATGAAGACTGACCAGATGCCAAGGCAAACCCCAGCCAGTAACAGCAGGACAAAGGCGATCCGCAGACGTTTTTTCCAGACAGGGCCCTTGCCCCATTTCATCGGACCGGGAGAGCGTCGAAGCTCGCGAATGAGGAGAAGGAACGCTCCGCAAAAAACAACCGCGGCGACGATGAAAGCAATGATCATCTTTTGATTCAGCTCAAGTGATTGGCTGGGACCGCGGGCGTCCCGCCCGCCCGCGTAAGGAAGACGCCATCATCAGGAATTGACATTAGCGTATCTTGAATGCGGGCGAGACGCCCGCGGTCCCAGCCAATCACTTGACTGTAAGGGGTTTATTATTTCTGTTTTCTCAGCAGCGCATTCTTATCCAGAAAGCCCAGCACCGCTTCGTTAAATTGTTTCGGCCGCTCCATCATGATGAAGTGGCCCACGTTATCCACCAACCGGAATTCCATGTTGGGGGCCTCGATAACGCTGCTCCAGATCGGGGCCGAAAAAAGGATTGTTCGCCATAATCGCCAGCACCGGAATATTGATCTTATCCTCACCCCAAATTGATGGGTCAGCCATCCCTTCCCACGCGCTCACCAAAAACGTACTGGGGCCGCCGCGAAGAAAACAAGGCGATGCTGTTCAGCCCTTGAAACTCCGGACGGTAACGGGCCGCTAAATTCACGCGGCAGCTCGCGCTTTGCCTCACCCAACCCCAGCATGATCGCTTTGCTGCCCTCGTTCACTTTGCCACTGGTGTAGTCAAGGGTATCCATCGAGACGTTTGAAAAAATGAAAAGGTCGCTCTGCGGATTGAAGCGCGCGAGCACGTGTTCCAGCAGCCTGGGAAAGTCTTTCAGATCCTGCGGCGTGTCCGTCAGCAAGAGAAACTTTGTTAATGACAACTGCCCTTCGCCGAGGATGCGGAAGCCGGAGACAAGCGCTTCGCGGCCGTAACGCTCCTTGACCACCGCCGCGCACAACGAATGAAAACCAGTCTCGCCATATGTCCAAAGATCGCGAACGCCAGGCATCACCAGAGGAAACAGTGGCGACAACAGCTGCTGCAAGTAGTCGCCGATAAAAAAATCTTCCTGGCGCGGCTTGCCCACCACGGTGGCCGGATAGATGGCGTCGCGGCGATGGAAAACGGCGTCAACTTCAAACACCGGATAGTCATGTTGCAAAGAATAGTAGCCGTAATGATCGCCGAATGGACCTTCGGGCCGTCGCCGGTGTGGCGGCGCTTGACCAACTAAAGCAAACTCCGCCTCAGCCGCTAATCGATGTGCGCCGGATTTGCCCAGTGGATTTTTAGTTAGCTTCAACTTTTCGCCCGCGAGCAAGGATGACAGCACCAGTTCGGGCACGTCTTCGGGTAAAGGCGCAATTGCAGCCAGGATCAAAGCTGGTGGGCCACCAAGAAATACCGTTACCGGCAGCGACTCTCCCAGCTGCTCTGCTTCGGTGTAATGAAAGCCACCGCCTTTTTGAATTTGCCAGTGTAGTCCCGTGGTCTGCGCGTCATAGACCTGCATTCGATAGATGCCGAGGTTATGTTTCTTAGTAACCGGATTCTCGGTGTAGACCAACGGCAGAGTGATAAAGGGTCCGCCGTCTTCCTGCCAGGTCGTCAAGACCGGCAACTCATTAAGTCGGGCGGGCTGATCGCGCACTTGTGTAACCGGCGAGCGAGTTGTGTTCCTGGTTCCAAGTTTTAGCACCTCGCGCCCAAGCGCTCGATGCTTCCAAAGCTCGGCGGGTCGCGGCGGTAGCAGCAATTCGGCAACCTGAACTAACTCGCGAACCAGGGCTTCAGGCTTTGGACCAAAAGCCAGATCAATTCGTCGCCTGGTTCCAAACAGATTTGTAACAACGGGGTATCGGCTTCCCTTCACGCGTTTGAAGAGCAGCGCCGGTCCACCACGGGCAATGACTCGCCGGTGGACTTCAGCCAGTTCGAGATACGGATCGACTTCGGCTTCGATCGTTACGATCTCGTTTTCTCGGGTTAGCAGATCGAGAAATGTGCGGAGGTTGGGATGCATGTTTACCCGAGAGGCAGCATGGTAGCGCAACGGCGGGGGCAAGCCCACTTTCCTAACCCTGAGCCTATTGTAGTGGCTCCAGGATTCCTGATTGAAAGACTTTCAGGCATGAATTAATCCATAAGTCAGAGAGTCTCGGGGTTGGGAAGGTGGGCTTGCCCCGCTGCCTCCACCCGAGCGCCTAAGGCCCTTGCGGTTGCTTCTTCCTGAGCAGCGCCGTGTTCAAGTCCAGCTCCGCCATGGGAATCACTTCGACTTGTGGATACTTCTGCCGCAGCTCCGCCAGAAACTCTTTAGCGTTGCCGACAACAACTACACTCGTCGTCTTAGCGTCGAGGTGCGAACCCGCAAATTCCTGTACGTCGCCGGCCCTGATGTTCTGCACGTTGCCGATGTAGCGATTAATCTCATCAAAGTTGATTCCGTAGACGGCCAACGATGCGACCTGGGCCACCAGCCCGCTGTTGGTCTCCAGGCCGCGCGCAAAATTTCCTACCACCACAGCCTTGCGCGGATTCAACTCAATATCCAGGACAGGTGCAGTCGCCAGACGGCTGACCTCGCCCAATAACAAATCGGCAACCTGCGCGGCTGATTGGTTCTTGGTTTGCGCCGAGGCAACAAATGGTCCAATGTTGCGGCGCGTATCAAGTTGACTGCTGGCGCCGTAACTAAGGCCGCGCTTGATCCGGATCTCCTGGTTCAAGCGGCCCGAGTAACCACTAAGCACCGAGTTCGCAACCAACCCACGATAATAGTCAGGATTGGACCGTTCGATGCCCGTTCTGGCAACGAGCACTGCAGCCTGTCCGGCATCCGGCTTATCAACTACGACCACGCGCGGGCCGACGGTTGCGTCAGGTTTAGGCGCGGGTAACACCGGCAGCGATATCGAGGGTTTGTTCCAGTCGCCAAAATAACGTTGGGCAAGGGCAAAGGCGTTACGAGATCGGATATCTCCGCCTATGACCAGGATCGCGTTATCGGGTCGATACCATCTTTGGTGATACTTTAGAAAATCATCCCGGCTAATTCGCGTTATTGTCTCTGTAGTGCCGGCGAGTGGTTGGCCATATGGAGCATCACCAAAAATCACGCGGCTCGCAACATAGCGCGCGATCGAACCAGGTTCACCAAGCTCGACGGTCAAATCGTCAAGCGTTTGCTGACGTAGTCGATCGATCTCCTCATTTTTAAACGTAGGCCGGCGCACAACGTCGGCGAGAATGTCTATGGCCGGTCCGATTTTCGGCGACATCACGTCAATGCCGATGCGGGACGAGTCCCAGCGGGCTGACGAGTAGAGCGTTCCACCAAGTGCCTCGATCTCTTCCGCGATCTGCGTCGCACTGCGTTTTTCCGTACCCTTGGTAACAAGATCCGCCAGCATGTTGCCGAGTCCGGCGAGTTCCGGCGGATCAACTTCGCCGCCATTCTTGATTACCAGTTGCGCTGTAACCAGCGGAGTGCCGGGCCGATCGATGACGATAACGCGCAAGCCGTTTGGCAGTGTCTTCTCTACAGGTTTAGGAAACTGAACTGAACGCGGCGGCGCGGGAGGTGGCGGCGTTGCTTGCGGAGTTTGCGCCCGGACCACTGTTGTTGGAGACAAGCATAAGGCACAAAAGGCCAAGCCAAATCCTGCAAGCGCCGAAGTGCGCAAAGGAAGCTTGAAGATTCTCATTAGCGGCCTCCCTTCCTGGCGAATGATGCGTTCCGATCCCGCCCTGAACTCAGCGTCGCCGTTTTCCCAGCTTCCGGCAGGTAGTAAATCACCAGGCGATTGTTGGCCGTGAAATACTTCTTCATAACCCGCTGAACATCCGCGGCCGTAACGGCCTGGAGTTTTGCCAGATCAGTATTGACGCGATTCGGATCGCCAAGCAAAACCGCAGCCTCGCCCAAAGCCAGCGCCCTGCCATTACTGGTTTCGCGCTGTCGCAGTTCATTTGTTACCAGTTGATTCTTTGCCTTGTTAAGCTCTGCCGCACTCACCGGCGCATCCTGGATTTTCTTGATCTCAGCCAGCAACGCACGCTCGACATCTTCCGGTTTCTTCTCGCTCGCTAACACCACATTGAAATAGAAAACGCCGGCGTCTTCCCGCAGATCCGTGATCGCGTCCGCGCTTTGTGCAACCTGCTGTTCATAGATCAGCGACTTGTACAACCGGGACGAATCTCCTTCCCCAAGTATGGTCGCCGCCACCTGGAGTGCCTCCGAGTCGGGACTCTTTTCCGACGGCGTAAGAAAGGTCAGCGCGATCGCCGGTAATGGCACGTTTGCAGCCCGGTGTGTGATACGCCTCTCTGCCGTACGCTCAGGCTCTTTCACGTCAACGCGCGGCAGCGCTATCGCGGGTTTGGGGATCGGCGCCAAATACTTTGCAACCCAGGCGTCCAATTGTTTTGGATCGAAATCGCCAACTACTACCAGCGTTGCGTTGTCGGGGCGGTAAAAGGTCGTGTGAAAAGCGCGCACGTTTTCGAGTGAAGCGGCATCCAGATCTTCGATGCTGCCGATGGTCGGCCGCTTATACGGATGCGTCGTGAAAGACACTCTGGCGATATTCCTCCTGCACCACACTTCGTTCAGACTTGAAGTTAGGTTCGTCGACGGTCAGGCCTGAAAGCCGGTCCGCCTCGGCCCACAACAGCGTCTCCAGATAATTCGAGGGAACAACTTCGTAGTAAACGGTGACGTCAGCATTCGTGAAGGCGTTATTGAAGCCGCCCACGTCCTCCGTCAAACGGTCCATCATTTCAGACTTCATATTCTTCGTCGCCTTGAACATGATGTGCTCAAACAAGTGCGCAAAACCGCTGCGGCCGGCCGGGTCATCTTTCGAGCCCACGTGATACCAGACCTGAATCGCGACGGTGGGACTTGAGTGATCCACAGCGCTCAAGATGCGCATGCCGTTTGGCAGCACCTTCTGCTGAAAATTAATGCGCGGCAGGGAAACCTGGGCCAGTGAATTCCTGGCACAGATCCCGAGGCTCACCAGCGTGACGACTAGTACTAACAAGGCTCCGAGTTTTCGCTGCTTCATAAATTGCTCCGGTATTGGATCGTCGAGAACCGTTATTCTATTTCGAAGGATGACCAATTGGGGGCTGCGGTTGTTTGCAGATATCCAGGGCGGGAGCCAGCTTTGTTTTCAATCGAGGTCCAACGGGTTCCGGTAGGGTTTGTCTTTGTCCTTTTCCGCGCGCTTCATCGCCTCCTGGAATTTCTCTTCGAGGATGCGATCGCGGTCCTTCATCGAACTCAGCTCTTGAGAAAAAATTTGCTCGCGCACCTGCTTCTGCTTATCAAGTCCCTTGACCATCTCATCAAACGAAGCCATCGGCCTGGTCTTTTCCTCGTGGGAAATGATCGCGCCAGTATGTGAATCGATGGTTAACGTCGCTTCGCAGCAGGGACAAATGATCGTGAAACGGGTTGTGTCTGCCATGACTGGCTCCTGAAACCGAAGACTTCTTACGCGGCCAGAGTATAACACCTGACACAAGCAAAGGGCGGTCCCGCGAGAGCCGCCCCCGTGTACCGCGGTCGAGGTAGATCGGACTAAGGCGTGACTGCCTTCTTGATTGCTCTACCCGTCTTCTTTGCACCTGCTTCAGTCTTCTCGGCGACGGTCTTGGCGCCCGACTTTGTTTTCTCGCCAACTGTCTTGGCAGCATCTCCTGTTTTCTCGCCAACAGTTTTCGCGCCCTCCTTTGCCTCGCCGGCGACGCCTTCGGTCTTATCAGCCACCCATCCAGCCGCGTCAGCCAACGCATTGCCGGTAGCTGTCAGCGCATCGCCGACGTCGTCCTTAAGGTCCTTCGACTCGCCGCCTGGCGCATAAACGGTGGTGGTCCGTTTACCGTCTCGCGTGGTCACCACAACCTTCGCGACGCGCGAGTTGTTGTGAAAGACGCGTGCCTCAGTTTTGACTCCGTTAGCATCGACCGAGGTCGTGATTTCGGATCCGTCAGGACCAAGGCGCGTGCTGCTGCTGGCCACCGTTGCGTTTGTATTGGTG